>MDSZ01211468.1_pt1 | contig 25334 bp, 18 predicted proteins | sample 811201 | NCBI WGS metagenome assembly MDSZ01 (sample SAMN05326647, study PRJNA326480) | marine metagenome | isolation source: seawater | place: Indian Ocean: North | collected 2010
TTATGTAGATCATGTAAATAGAGTTGTTCAAGCATCTATAGCTTTAAATGAATTATGGACTACATTTGGAGCAGATATGACTACATATACTAAAGAAGAATTAATATTCTCAGCTATTAATCATGACTTAGGTAAAATGGGAGATTCGAATCATGAAGCATATATACCACAAACTGATCAATGGAGGAAAGATAAATTAGGTGAAGATTATATGTTTAATAAGAAATTACCATTTGCATCGGTTCCAGATAGAACCTTATTTTTATTACAACAACATGACATTTATTATTCATTCAATGAAATGGTAGCTATTCAAACACACGATGGTTTATATGATCCAGGTAATGAAAAATACTTAAAAGGATTTATGCCAGAACAAAGACCTCGTACTTCATTACCATTTATTTTACATCAAGCTGATATGTTAGCTTCAAGAGTTGAATGGGAAAAACAATGGCTTTCAAAGTTTTCCCAAAATAGCGTGGAGGAGCCAAAAAAGCAATTTAACTTGAAGACGAAGTCCAATGTTAAATCAAAGGCTCTAAATAAAGTATCGAGTCCTGGTTTAAAAAACATGTTAGATACATTATGATATTAGAAATAATAATAGGAATACTTGGATTAGTGGTCGTTATTTTAGGATATACGACCTTCAATCTCTTAAACAAAAACGAAAAAGCAGAGGATATAATAGTTTCGTATCAAGAGTTTATTAAAAATGTTAATGAGCAAATAAATGAATCCGATAAACGTCTAAATGAAATAGATCAAAGAGGATTATTTAAAAGTGATGACGAAATAGGTTGGTTTTTTAACGAAGTAAAAAAGATTCAAAAAAACTTATCTCGATTTAAAGTCGACCTATAAAAAATGATACGAAAAAGAAGGAAGAAAAGTAAAAATTACTTTACCCAGGATACAGAAAATGCTATTGTAAGATATAATAACGAACCTGATCCTAAAGTACGTAGTGATATTTATCAAAATGAAATTCACTTTGCTTTTTTTAAATTAACACAAAACATAATCCACACGTTTAAATTTTATCATACAGAAGTAGATAATTTAGAACATTTACAACACGAAATAATAACTTTCCTTTTATCTAAAATGCATTTATTTGATCCTACTAGAGGAGCAAAAGCATATTCTTATTTTGGAACAATAGTAAAAAGATGGTTAATATTATATAATACTAAGAATTATAAGAAAAAAATTAAAACAACAGATATTTCTACTTTAGTTAGTGATAATTCAAAACATGTTTACCACCAGGGAGATGAAAAAACAAAAACAGATTTGGATAAATACATAGATTTATTTGTTGAACATACAACAGAAAACATATTTGAACTGTTTCCAAAGAAAAATGATGCTCAAATAGCTGATGCAATACTTGAATTATTTAGAAAACGGGAAACTATAGAGGTATTCAATAAGAAGGCATTATATATTTACATTCGTGAAATAGTTGACGTAAAAACTCCAAAAATTACTAAAATAGCTGATAAACTACATAAAATATTTCGGTCAAGTTATGTATTTTATTTAGAAAATGGTTACGCTAAATTCTAACCCTTAGTTATATTAATATTTATAACAAAAACATTATGGGAAATTTAGATAACATTGTATTTAAGAAGAAAAAATTCTCCGACATACTTAGTGAAATTTACGACAACCAAAAGAAAAAAGAAGCACAAATAACAGGATTAATTTCTGAATTAAAACCACTTATAAATGATATAGGGGATGCAACTTTAATCGTACCTTTAATAAAAGAATACATGGAAATTGGTGTTCGTAATGATGAACAATTAATTAAAATGGCTACTATAGTACAACGTGCGCTTAATAATAGTGGTGGTGAAGATTCGTTGGGTATAACGGAAGAAGAAAAACAAGAATTATTAGAAGAATTAGATAAATTAAATTCTAATTTCGAAAAAAATAAAAAATAATGCAATTTGGATTTAATAGTGTCAATAGACAAGTAAATTCTGGGGGGAGAAATCAATCTGAATTAGAAAAGAGAATTGAAAAATTAGAAAGTCAGATGATATCGGCTAGAGTTACAGATATAATTCTAGATAGCCTTCACCCTGCATTTGATGCTAATGAAAAGTGGAATAGTATAGGTACTATTTTTTTCGAAAAAGTAGAAACTAATTCGGCTGGTAGTATTTTAAAAAGAGAAAAAGCAAAACCCTTTTTACCATCATTAAAAAATTATCCTGTTGTAAATGAAATTGTTTTATTATTTTCCCTTCCTTCAAAAGATATAGTAGATCAAGATAATGATAAAATATACTATTATTTAAATCCAATTTCAATTTGGAATCATCCTAATTTAAATGCATACCCAGATACTATTAATGCTCCATCAAAACAAGCAAGTTCAAGAAAAACCCCACAGGAAATAGAAGATGGACAAACTATAAAACCATCAGATGAATATATCCCCTTTGATTATAATTCACCATTAGTAGGAGGAACGTTTGAACCTAGTAGTACTGTAAAACCTTTACTTCCATATGCTGGAGATGTTATATTAGAAGGAAGATGGGGTAATTCTATAAGATTTGGTAGTACTACTAGTGGATCTTTTGGTAATTTTGATAATAATTGGTCAAAAGCTGGTAACAATGGAAATCCTATAACAATAATAAGAAATGGACAAGGATCTAATGCAACTAATGATATTAGTTGGATACCAACAGTTGAAAATATAAATGAAGATGATTCTTCCATATATTTGACATCTAACCAAGAAATTCCTTTATTAACACCAATTTTAAACAACCCATCAGTTAAATCACTCCCACCTCAAAGTGTTATAACATATCAAGGAAGTCAAATTTTGTTAAATTCTGATAGATTAGTATTTAATACAAAAGCAGATAGTATTATTTTAAATTCACAACAGTCAGTTTCTATAGCATCAAAAGGACCGATTGGTCTTTATTCACAAAATAATGATATTGTTCTTCAAACCTCAAGAAAAAATGTTAGATTAGGAGATTCCCAAGCAAACCAACCAGTTATTAAAGGTGATAGTTTTTTAAGAGATTTTGAAATATTATTAAAAAGATTAGAAAAATTAAGTGAAAAATTAACAGGTGAACCTTATTTAAAAACAAGTACTCTAGCTGCTGGGTCTTTAAATGAACAAGTTAGTGAAATGTTAAATAGTATTCAAAGTTATAAATCTAAAATAGTAAAAATAGTATAATGGCAACAGATCTTTTATTATTAGCTAATCAAAGTTTACTTACTGATAAGGGTAAAGCCTTAACAGATGGAGCTATTAATGAATTAGATATTTTAGATAAAATAGAACAATACAAAGAAAGATATCCAAATTTAGATCTTAGCAGCATAACTAATGAGGTACAAAATGAATTAAGTGATATATATGCTAACCAAAGCAATACAGAAAATTTAACTAGAGAACAAAGAAGACAAAGAAGACAAAAAAATAGAGAGGCAAGAAAAGCAGCTAGAGAACAAAGAAGAGCTGATAGACAAGAAGATAGAGAACAAAGACTTAGAGATAGATTAGAGGAGGCAGGAGTTGAAGACCCAGATGCTGAAAGAACTAGAATAGGAGCAGAAATAGCTATATTATTAGCAAAATTAAGAAGTAATAAACCAGTAGCTACAAGTTTTACTATATCAGGGAGATTAGTTGATACTATTGGTAGTGAACCTATTTATGGTGCTGATATAATGTTAGGGGTTAACCCAGTTCCATTAGGAGAGGGTGCTACTAAAAATATAAGTTTAACTGAAGCAGATTCCCCTTTATCAGCTGAAGATTTTGAAGTATTAGGTAATATAACATCATCAGATTTTAGAGTTTTAGATGAAACTACTAAACAACAGTTAACAGATAATTTAAATGAGTTTAGATTAGCTAAATTAGAAGCAGAAGCAAATTTAGAAAATAAAAATTTAAGGAATGAAAAAGGAAAAGCTAGAAGAGCTGCTTTAACTACAGATCAACTTCAAAAATTATTAGAAGAAGATGAAAAATATGCAGAATTAGAGGGAATAACTGTTGAAGTTAATCCTAATAATTTATTATATGTTCCAAATAGAGATTTTATAAATCCTAATTTTGATAAAAATAAAGCAGAATCAAATAATAATCTAAAAAGAATAACAGGTAATATAGATGATCCTTTAAAACAAGTAGTTACTGATGAAGATGGTTCATTTAGAATACAAATAATTGTTCCTATTATACCAAGTACACAAAAATGTCCTATTGATATCGCAATTTTATCTAAAGGTGGAAAAGTAAGAAACCCAGAAGATAATTCTAAATGGGTTGAAAAAGGTTTTATGCAAGGAACTTTTTTTCTTTTAAATGGAGATAGAACATTAAAAACAGAATTAGGAATAAAAAATGTAGTATCATTAGATGATGCATCTAAAATACTCAGTGAAAAATTTAAAGAAACAATTGATGATGCACAAGATAAAATTAATACTCTAGCATTAGATGCAGTTGAATGGGTATTATCCCAAAGAAAAGTTGCATTAAATAAAATATCTAATACTATAAAATCTAAATTATTACCATTAATAATTAGTTTATTACTTGCATTTGGTATTAGTAAATTAACAGAAATGAATAGAAAAGTGTGTCCATCCCCAGACGCATTGAATGATGTAATTAGAAGAAGAAATAGAGTAACTAGACAATTAAATCAAATTTATAAGGTAATAGTAGTTAATACTTCAATAGCAGCTGCTTTTATAGCATTATCAAAAATACTAAAAAATGTAAGATTAAATTTAGATGCCTTACCATTTCCTCAAGCCATAGGTACTCCACCAGCTAAAGATTTTGGTGGTTTAATATTTGCTCAGCCATATTCTACTACTGCTAAATTACAAAGAATTAATGAAACTTTAGAAGAATTATCTAAAAATAATAAAGACTTAAATAAAGCAATTTTAACTAATTTAGTTTTTGTTATAGCAGGAGTAACAACAGTACTTCTTCTTTTAAAAGCTATTGATAAATTAATTGGAGAATGTGCTGAAGGAGAAATTGAATTAGAAGAAATAAATGAAGAATTATTAGAATTAGGTCAAGAACAAGAAGATGATGGAAATCCAGTTATTAATGATATTAATGGATTTATTTTAAGTGTAGAAACCGATAATAAAAATCCAGTTGGCACATTAAAAAGAAGATTTGCTGTAGCAAAAAACTCACAAGGTATTACATTATTAAAAGGAGAACCATCATTTAGTTCAAGTGATCAAATTCTTATTGATGAATTAGTCTTTTATATACAACAAAATGATTTAAAAGCAGTATAATACAATATTTATAATAAATAATTATATATTATGAAAGTAAAACAATTAAAATTAATTATTAAAGAAGCAGTTAAAGAAGCAATCCAAGAAGAAATGAAAGAAATTCTACTTGAAGCTATCAGCTCTTCAAAACAAACTATTACTTCTGCTCCAACAGCAGCAACAAAACCATTACCAAAAGAAGATAAATTAAAACTTAGAGAAAATATGATGAATGTTTTAGATGGTATGATGCCAGGAGCAAATGGAACACTTTCAGCTACATCAGCTAATGTTCCTTTACAAGTAAATGGTCCTATAGATACTACATCAGCTAATGGTACGTTACCAGAAGGAAATGTAAGTATGGATCAAATAATGGGTTTAATGAATAGTAAAGGATAGTTAAATGGCATTTGGAGCAAGAAGAGTATATCCTAATGACACAAGACCCAGAGTCGCTAGCGGGGTAAATCTCCCTTTTAGTGAACCTGGTGTGTTTACTTCTAACTTCCAAACAAGAGATGCTATTAAAAATAACTTAATTAACTATTTATTAACAAACCCGGGAGAAAGAATTGAAAATCCAACTTTTGGGGCTGGATTAAGAGAATATATTTTTACTCAAATTGATAATCAAGATTTTAACTTTATTAAAGAAGATCTACAATTAAAAATAGAACAAAATTTTGATAATGTTCAATTAGAAAATATAAATGTATTTCAAAATGAAAATGAAAATACAATAAATGTAAACATAGATTATAGTATTCCTAATACTGGTATGAATGATACATTAGAATTAAACTTTGGATAATGGCAGCAAATAGTCAAATAAGATATATAAGTAGAGATTTTAATAATATAAGAGCAGAATTAATTAATTATTCTCAAACTTATTTTCCTAATACTTATACAGATTTTTCTCCAACATCACCTGGTATGATGTTTATGGAGCAGATAGCATATGCTAGTGATATAATGTCTTTTTATTTAGACAACCAAATCCAAGAAACTTATTTACAATACGCTAGACAATATGATAATCTTTATGATTTAGCTTATATGTTTAGCTATAAACCAAAAGTTACAGGTTTAGCAACAGTAGATATAGACGTTTACCAACAAGTACCAGCAACTACATCAGGTGATGAAAAAATACCAGATTATAATTATGCTTTATTATTTGGAAGTAATACATCAATTTCATCCCCATCAGGACAAAATTTTATAATACAAGATGCTATTGATTTTTCAGTATCAAGTTCAAATGACCCAACAACTGTATCTGTTGCACAAATAACTGCTAATGAACCAGAATATTTCTTATTAAAAAAGACAAGAAAAGCAATATCTGGTACCGTTAATACTACAACTTTTACAGCTGGAGCATATCAACAATTTCCTACGTTTCAAATTGAAACAACTGATATAGGAGGAATAGTTGATATATTTGATGCTGATGGTAATCAATATTATGAAGTTAATTATTTAGGTCAAGATTTAATATATGAGGGAATAAAAAATACAAATGTAAATGATCCAAATAATTTTTCAAATAGTGATGATACCCCCTATATTCTAAAAACAAAATCAACAAATAGAAGATTTACAACAAGATTTTTAAATGAATCAACTTTACAGATACAATTTGGAGCAGGGCAACCTCTTCAAACAGATGAATTAATTACTCCAAATTCAGATAATGTTGGTATTGGTTTACCATTTGAACAAGATAAATTAACTACAGCATTTTCCCCAACTAATTTTATATTTACAGATACTTATGGGATAGCTCCTTCTAATACAACATTAACAGTAAGATATTTAACTGGAGGAGGAACAAATGCAAATGTTAATGCAGGTCAATTAACAAATATTAATACATCAACAGTAAACTTTGTTACATCAAATATAAGTAATACAACATTAGCTCAATATGTTTTTGATTCTATTGTTGTAAATAACCCAATAGCAGCAGAAGGAGGACAAGATGGTGATAGTATAGAGGAAATAAGACAAAATGCGTTATCTAATTATAATACTCAATTAAGAAATGTAACGGCAGATGATTATTTAGTTAGAGCTTTAAGTATGCCAGCTAAATTTGGTAATATTGCAAAAGCTTGGACCCAAAAACCAAATGCAACGGACCCAAATACAACATTAGATATGTATGTATTAACATATAATGTTAACCAAAATTTAACAACAGCTTCTACTTCTTTAAAGAATAATCTAAAAACATACTTAAACCAATATAGAATGATTGGAGATACAGTTGATATTAAGGATGCTTTTATTATTAATATTGGCATTGATTTTGAAATTATTACTTTACCAAATTATAATAATAGTGAAGTATTAGCTCAATGTATAACAGCACTACAAAGTTACTTTGAAATAAGTAAATGGGTAATTAATCAACCAATTATCATAAGAGATTTAACAGTACTATTAGATAACATTACTGGTGTTCAAACAGTACAAAATTTAACAATAACAAATAAAACAGGAACAACATCAGGATATTCTAGAAATGCTTATAGTATAGAAGGTGCAACTCAAGGAGGAATAATTTACCCTTCAATTGATCCAAGTATTTTCGAAGTAAAATACCCAGGAACTGATATTAAAGGAAGAGTAGTTTCTTTAGGAGCAGGTAGCTATGCTGTAGGAGGAGGTGCTTCTGGGGTAGGTAGTTATTAAAATAAAAAATTATGGCAATATATAAAATTTTTCCAGAAAAAGATGCTACATTGTATTCATTCTATCCTTACATGAATACAGGGATAGATGCTATAATTGAATGTGTTAATATTAATGTTAATATAAACCCAGTACCCCAAGTATCAAGATTCTTAGTTGCATTTGATCAAGATGAGATAAATAGTGTTATTGATAATGAAATAGGAAATCAAGATTTTTCAAGTAGTTTAAGAACTTATATAGCAACAGCACAAGGAGTTGTATTTGATACTTATTTAGAATTATTCCCAGTATCAGGTTCTTGGAATAATGGTAGTGGAACTTATTTAGATTCTCCAATAACAACAAATGGATGTAGTTGGATAGCACAAACATACTCGGGTTCAGGTGGACAAAATTGGAAAACTTTAGAACCTTATACTACATATGCCACCGCTTCTTTTACAAGTAGTACATATGCAGGTGGTGGAACTTGGTATACTGGATCAAGTGATCCTAATCACCCAAATTTAGCTGTAACACAATCTTTTACATTAAGATCGGATAAAGATTTAAATATGCCAGTTACAGATATTGTTAAAGTTTGGTACTCGGGATCTAAAGGTGTAACACCATATACAAATATTCAAAATAATGGATTTATTGTAAAATGGGAAGACTCAGTAGAATTTAGTACAGCGGATGCAATACAACCAGTATTACAATTTTATTCAGTCGATACTAATACAATTTATCCTCCTGTTTTAGAATTTAAATGGGACGATCAATCATTCGAAACAGGTAGTCTACCAGAAATAGCAACTACAGATTTATATGTAGCCCTAGATAGCAACCCAGGTGTATTTTTTAGTGGAAGTGTAAATAGATTTAGATTAAATGTTAGACCTGATTTTCCAACTAGAACATTTCAAACCTCATCAATAGATACTAAAAATTATTTTCTTAATAGTGGTTCAACTTATGCTATAAAAGATTTAGATACTAATGAATTTGTTGTAGATTATGATGATCAATTTACTAAAATTAGTTGTGATAGCCAAAGTAACTATTTTGATGTATATATGAATGGTCTACAACCAGAAAGATATTACCAAATATTAATAAAAACAACTATTAGTGGTAGTACAATTATAATGGATGATCAATATTATTTTAAAGTAGTTAATGGATAATGGCAGAAGAAAGATTAGATTTAATAAAAGGTGTATTTGATAAAATTCAATATCTAAAAACAATAGATACTAGTTTTAATGAATTAGGAGTAACTACTGTCAATGTAGAAGAAATTAATCAAGTTGATATAGGAGCATTTTTTCAACTATATAATAGAATATTTTATGATATTCCTGCTTTAGGAAATGTTGATTCACATCAATATTTAGTAAGAACTAGTGGAGAATATATCAATTTTGATGAAGTAAATGATGAAATAGCAGCTTTACAAGCTGAAATAGCACAATTAAGATCTGATTTACTTAATGCACAAATGGAATTAGTAAAAGCACAAACAGGACAATCAGATAACCCTGAAACAAAACAACAATTAGATCAACTTCAACAAGATTTAGATATAGCAAATCAACAATTAATAGATGCTAACACAACAAATGCTGAATCAACATCAACCTCAACCTCAACTAATAATGTAGGAGCCGTAGGTGGTTCTACTGGAGGAACTGGTGGTGGTGTAAGTACTGGTGGGGGTACTGTTTCCGGAGGAGGAGGCGGAGGATATTAAAAAATTATGGCAGATATAATAATAAATAGAGTTAATTCTGAAACATTTGAATATCAATCATATTCTTCTACAGATGAAAATTTGATAACATCTTTTAATTTAGATACATCATTTTCTTCCTCTACTGATTATGTAGAAGTATCTGTTTATGATGAAAACCAAAATCTAATCATTCCAACCCCAGGTACTAATAACGTAATAATTTCTGATTATACTGTAAAAGAAGGGGACATATTATTAGATCCTTCTTCTAACCTTCAAGGATTTGGTCTTGATACAGGAACATTTAATATTGTTTATTCTATTTATAGAAATAGATTAAGTTCAGGACAATATGTAAACTATTATATATCTGAAATTTCATCAGATAGAACAGAAATAAGATTAGATAGTAATGAAATACCATCAGATTTAATTATTTCTTCATCAAATGAATTTGTACAATATAGAAATGAAGCAAACTATTTTGTTGATTTTTATCTTAATTTTGGAAGTGAAGGTTTAGTTATTGCAAATAATATACAATTAAATACTGATGAAGGTTTAAACCCAACCGTTTTAATAAAATTATATGAACCATTACCTAATAATTATCAAATAAAAGATAGTTTATGGGTAGTAGAAAAAATATCAGCTAATCAAGCATATCAAGTAACTTTCCCTACAGAAATTATCGTAGAAGATGATTTTCAATATATTCAAGGGCCTAATTATAGTTTAGAGGTAAGACAAGAAACAGCAACATCTGGTATGCCTTTTTCATTTAATAATTTGTTAGAATCAGATGTAACAAGTTCAATACAACAAATTAAAAATTTACTAAACGAAAAAGAAATTAATATTAATATTGATTATGAAAATTATGCTAATTTTGTTCATTTTTCATCCGCTAAAACAAGATTAGAAAATTTTGCTTATAAAGCAGCATTAATAGAATCATCAAGTAATCAAATTTCTGCTTATCTTGGACAAATAACAAGTGGAACAACAGGCTCTATTGCATATAGTGCAAGTCTTGCTACGTTAAATAGTGAAATAGATACAATAATTAAAAATTTTGATGGGTATGAATACTTCTTATATTTTAATAGTGGATCAGATTATTCATGGCCTAAACAAAATACAGAACCACCTTTTGTATTATATGGAACAGGAAGTACACAAGCTTTAGAATGGTTAGGTAGTGCGGATGTAACAAGTTCATATTATGGAGGACAAGCATTATCAGCTTCTAATTATGATCAAGATAATAGAGATTGGTTATATTGGTCAATACCTGAATATCTTAGAGATGATCCCCAAAATCAACGCTATGAATTATTTACAGATATGGCTGGTCAATATTATGATAATATTTGGGTTTATACTAAGGATTTAACTAATAAATTTGACGCAGATAATAGGCTAGAATTTGGTATTTCAAAAGATTTAGTTGCCGATGCGATAAGAGATTTTGCCGTAAAATTATATGCAAGTAATTTTAATACAGATGATTTATTTACAGCATTTTTAGGTTTAACTCCGTCTGGAAGTTTATTCCCTTTCCCTTATATGACAGGTAGTTTAAACCCTCCAACTGGGTATGAATACGTAAATAATTTGATTTCAGCATCAAATGATGTAGTTCCATTAAATGATGTTCAAAAGCAATTATATAAACGTATATACCATAATATACCGTATTTACTTAAAACAAAGGGTACAGTAGGTGGTATTAGAGCATTAATAACTTCTTATGGTATCCCAGATACAATTTTAAGAATTAATGAATTTGGTGGTAAAGATAAAATTCATTCTCAAGATTATGATTTAAAACAAGATGTATTCAATTATGCATTTGATACAGGATATGAAGCAACTAATTTTGTTAGCTCATCATTTGCTCAACTAAATTCTCTATTTACCCCAGGTGATTATCGTGCACCACAAACAGTACAATTTAGATTTAGAACCGCAGGAATGCCAACGGCTTCATCTAATGTCGCTTCATCGGATATTAGATATTCCCAATCTTTATGGAGTAATAGCCAAAATGGAGTAACAGGATCCTTATTAGTATTAGAATACACAGGATCTGGATTAACTAGCGGATCATATTCAGGGTCAATTCCAAGCATTTATGACAAATATGGTACATTAAAATTCATACCAGACTTAACTAATGAAAATATATCTGCTAGTGTTTATTTACCATTCTTTGATGGTGGATGGTGGTCCGTACAAATGAATCATACTGGAAGTAGTTCAACTAATTCAACAGGTTCTTTATATTCAGCAAACCAAATTAATGGTGTTATTGGTTTTACAGGATCTGATACTATAAGAGGTTATGATACTACAGATTGGAATAATTCTTTTGTTGCTAATTTAAATACAAGTTCTAATATAATAACCCCAGCTGAAGTTATATATCAACCATTTTCTGGTTCTTATCAAGAATATAGATTTTGGAATCAAAATATTTCACAAAGTAATTTTTACGATTATACTGCTAATCCATATTCAGATGAAGGAAATGGAGTAAATAGTACCCCAGACCAATTAGCTTTTAGAGCAGCATTAGGTACAGAATTAAATACAGCCAGTAGAACATCAATACACCCAAGAATTACAGGTTCTGCCTCTCAAATAACACAATCATGGGATGGTGATTATAGTTCATTTGTAATATCGGGTTCTGCTGATAGGTTATTTAGAACTAATGTAGAAGATATATTCCAAGATCAAGTACCATCAGGTATAAAGAATAGAGTAACAGATAAAATACAAGTTGAAAATTTAATATTACCAGAAGCACCTTATGGATTTGCAACACCAACATCTTCCTTAGCTACAATATCAAATACATCTTCAACAACATTATCACCGTTTGAATCAATACAACAATCCTCTCCATTAAGTCAAAGTTATACACCTAATGTTAATTATTTAGAGGTAGGATTTTCTCCTTCAGATCAAATAGATGATGATATAAATGCCCAAATAGGTTATTTCAATATGGGAGAATATATTGGTGATCCAAGATTTATATCTGCATCAAATTACACTTACCCAGATTTAGATCTTTTAAGAAATGCTTATTTTGAAAAATATATAAAAAGTTACGATATAGTTGATTTTGTTAGATTAATTAAATTCTTTGACAATTCATTATTTAAAATGATTAAAGATTTTACCCCTGCTAGAACTAGTTTATCTTCAGGAGTAATAATAAAACAACATCTTTTAGAAAGAAATAGACAAAGACCACCTAATGTTACTTCTTCATTCCAAGATTACTCTGGTTCAATTAAGTCTTTCCCAAGAGATTATAACACCGGTTCAAGTGATTTCCCACAATATTCTTATTCAAGTGGTTCTTCAGTTTATAGATTTAGTGGTGGTCCTGGAGGTTCATTTAATAAATTTAATAAAATTTGTAATAATCCATTTTATTCATTAAATTATTTAATAATAGGTTCTGAAGTTGTTAATTTTACTTCAAGTGCTGCACCTAATGATGGTACTTGGGTGCTTGAGATTCAAGGCATAGCGAGTTCTTCATTCTATAATAGAGCATATATTTCTATAACTCAAGAAAGTGATACTATAGAACATGTTTTTATTGCACAATCAGCTTCAGTAGCATATAGTGCAGAAACAGGAGAAATAGTAGGAAATGTAGATGCAACGGATGAATACCAAGGTTTAAATATTATATTAGGTGATACAAGAGGAGCAAATGTAATAACAATATCAGAAGCAGCTCAACTTAAAGCGGGAATGGTTGATGATTTAGGTGAAGGTGACATTGAAATTGTTTTAAAATCAGAAAATGTTGGTTCTAATAATACTTGTGATATTACATATTTCTCAGGTGATAGTCATCCTCAAAGATATAATTTAACCCAAAGTTGGAGTGAATCAGTTAATAATTCTGTTATTAATAGCTTATTTTTCAACCAAAGTAGTTCTCAGTATATAAGTGCTTCCTATGGAGGATATGATACATTTTTACATGCTGATCAATCAGAATTTTATAATGGTATTTTTAGTGGATCAGATTTAACAGTTGCTACTCAATCTTTAAACCCACAATATTATTTAAATGTAGCTGATAAGACTCTTACTTATCAACCAATATTTTATAGTTTTACAGAGGGTATTGAAGGAACAACTACAGCAGCAGCATTTTCAAATCTAAGCAACCACCCACTTAAAGGAAATGTTTGGATCGCATCTGAACAAATATCTAATACTGATAATAATTTCTTACCAGCTTCATCTGGTGCGAGTGTAGTTAAATTAATTAGAATAAATAGATTAGATGTTAATGGAGTAGAGGTTGGAGATTATATTGAAGTAGGAACCGAATTAGAATTTTTATTCGATAATAGTGGAGCTGGACTTGGTACAACATATGAAGCCACATCATATAAGGTTACTGGTATTACTAATTATGGTGAAAGTCTTATATTAACAATTGATGATGAAATTGGTAATCCAAATTTTGTGTGGGACAGTTTTGGTGGATCAGAAAATTGGTCATTAAAAGTAGTATCAAATTATATAACAACAGCTAGTGATGGTTTTGAGGGATCAGTTTCTCCTATAGCACCAGATTTCCAACAGCAAGGGGTATTTAAAAATTATCAAAGAAATAATCAAAACCAAACAATATTTTACTGGAATGGATCAGGAAGTCAGGGAAATTTTACCCCACCAGCAGATAATTTAGGATTCTTTAACACAGGTTCATCAACTAATTTTAGGACAGCTTCGAATCTTGATAGTTGGAATAGAACGGGTACTTATATATTAGATAGAATACCAAATATACCTTTATTCTTTTCAGCTTCATTTCAAATGTATGGAGATATTAATACTGATGTAGGTGGTACAATAACATCTGATCCAACTACATTACATAAATCAGCAAGTTATGAAGGAGCTGGACTAATAGATCAATCATTTACAATATCTACAGCTGGAGCAGGTAGTTTTATACCAGCACCAAAAGAAGTAACAGCTAATATGAATGCATCTTTTTATGATCAAGATTATAATACACAAATTCCTGGTAATATGTCAGGAAGTGAGGGTCAAATAGGTGGTCATCCAAAAATAGCAAATGGTGGTACTGGTTCACTTGATTTTTATTTCCCATCACTTAGATTAGATGGTACAGTTCCAGCTTTAACACCTGGAAATATTAATTACGCTCCATTATCAGCTAGTGCTATTGATTACTCAGCTGCTAATAATCAAAACTTTGAAGGAACAATAGGTTTAACATCAGGATGGTCTTGGGGTGAATGGAATGAAAGTGGTCAATATGGATCTGGAAATTCTCAAACACGAGATGGTGCACTTTGGTTTAGTTGGACAGGGATTGCATCTGAATGGTTAAGTCAAGCAGGTTTTGGATATGATGTTCAAAATATTAAATCATTCACATTTAATGTAGCTTTTGACATAACAGGATCTACACCTGATTTTACAGCTTCTATTTATCAAGTAAAAGGTTGGGGAGGAATACCAAATGGGGGAGGACCTATAACAGGTAGTTGGACCCCAATAATGGGACAACCTAAATTTGGTTATCAAGCAACTGCAAATGCTTCTAGTACTGCTGGTAGAATTAACCAATCAGGTTTATCATTTACCTTTAATAACCCTTATTATGCCGATGGTTTAATAAATGATTTTGCAACTAATCCTGGTGAATTTCTTAGATTCCAATTTAAAGCCCCAGAAAATTTTGATTATGAATTTAGAAGTTTTTCTATAACTAATCTTACACCAACTATTAATTGGTTTCAAGATGCTGGTCCTGGTGATAATTATGGAACATCTAGTGCAGATAATTTAGGAACTGCATTTAGTACAACATATTATCAACCAGGAACTTCTAATAATTTAATAACTAATGAATTTACAGCATCACAAGATGCAACAGCAGATTCTTATGCTACATGTACTATTCATGCATTATTAAAAAGAACAGGATCTTATGCGGGTCAGAATTATGATTTTATAATAACACAATCACAAGCACTATCATCAGCAGATATTTCTGAAGGAGCTTCTTTTAATTTCCCAGATTCTCCAATTTTAAATATTTCAAATGATATAGCAACTGGATCAGGAGACACAAATACAGCTTCTACAAGAAACAATCCTCATGACATGTATTATATTGAATACTCTATGTCAAATTTTAGTGCGGGAAGTATTGGTGGATCAGCAGTTTCATCAGTTAATGTAGATTTTAATTCAATAAGTGATACAGGTTCACAAATTATTATAGAAAATACAATTCCATTTGGTGGAGGTGGATTCGACTTTAGTGGATCAACTAGAATAGTAAAAGGGAATTTATTTACAGATCCAACTAGCTATGGTAGTGAATATGTTGTATCAAATGATTTTTCTATTTTAAAAACAACTGCTACTAATATAGGATTAACAGGATCTTATGGTGGTCCTTATAATTATGGAGATATATTTTCTTTAAATATAGCTGTATCTAAAAGTTTTGACTCTGATGCAGTTATTGGTAATAGTGAAGTTCTTGCAAGACATGGTAGTAAAGCAACATCTTCAGTTGGTCTACCTATTACTTTAGATATTATGCCATCAGCAAGTAGATGGGCACCTTTTGAATCAGCTTACATGTCTAGTGGGTCTTCAGTACCTTTTAACCGCCCAAAATACGGACAATATAGAGAACCAACAAATACACAAACAATATTAGATACATATTTTGGAGTAGGATTATTACCTTTCCAATATTATACTGCTGGTCAACCTTTATTAAATAATTACTCCCTTCAAAGAGAAAATACATATTTAATGGATGTTGATTACAATAATACATCAGGACCAATAATTCCAGTTAATCAAGCTTTAATATTATCAAACTCAGCCTCAAGAGCTGCAGTACCTGATTCAAATTATACATCCTTTGGGTGGACAGTTAATAGATATTTAGGAGCTAGATCAACGTGTAGATTATATAACATTTATTCTTATGGAGATCAAGGAACATTTGGTCAAACACCTAACATTGATTTAAGAAATGCTTATTTTGGTTATTTTAATAATATTCAAAATCCATATCCTAACGTTAATAATGTTATAAGGTTAAATGTTACTCAATTAGTTGATGATGGAGGAAATGCTTTACCACCTTCATTAAGTGGGTTTAGTGGGGTAATATTTAAAGAAGTTTTCCCAATTGGAGGTAATGCAGCTATAGCAGTAAATTCAGGAAGTAAAGAGTTAAAAGGATTAGAAGGACAATCCTCAATTGCGACTATTGGAACTTATCCTTCTCCAATTTGTTATTCTCAAACTTCAAGTAATCAATATACAGAATCAATTCCATTATCTGGTTCTGGTAATATTTCAATATATGATAACTCAGGAAGTGCTGTAGCAAAAACATTTTATGCAATATCAGCGATGGGTTCAGGAAGTGATGGAACAACCACATTCCCAAGTACATCATTTAGTACAATATTACAACCAAGTGAAACTGTTACACAAGCTTCTTATAATAACACAACAACTGTAGATGCTCCTTATATACCAAATCAAGGTGTATTTAGATTTTCAAGTTCAGCTGCAGATGCTACAGCGGGTCAAGATTTAAAAAATCCACAAAAAATAACGATGCAAACTAAATTTGCAACAGGATTTATTTATGAATCAGGAGGAGATGAAATAATGATGACATTAAGTTGTATTAGTGGTAGTACTAATATACCATTTGTATTAGAGGATATTACTATGGATGCTTATTTCTTAAATACAAAAGTAAATTGTGGTTCATTATTAGGTAGTATACCTGGTGTTGATTATAGACAAGGTGTTGGTGTTAAATTTATTACACCAAATAATAAACAAGCAGATAGTTTTTATCGACTTAGTAGACAAAAATCAAATAGTAAAAATCAATCAACAACCCCAATTTTAAATGCCGATAATCAACTTCAATTTTTAATGGAAGATGCAGCTATAAAACCATTATTAACTAATAAGGGAGTAGCTTGGAAAGGAACTCGAGGTGGAGCAGAAAGAGGAGGCCCAGTGCAAGCTTTAGAATTTACTATTAAAGCAAATACTGGTAATTATATATTTAAAGCAGAAGACCAGATTAAATGGCAATTAGAAGGAATAACACGAAAACCAAAAGGAAGTGGGAAAACTAATATATTCTACCCTTCAACAGTACCAACAGAAGTTGTTGAATTCCCAACTAACTTTACAGTTAATGGAGCTTATGATGATATGGATGGAGACAATACAGCTTCGGCACCTTATTGGGTTTATTCTCAATCAGTATCTCAAAGTATAATTGAAATGTCATCGTCAAACTTTAATGAAGCTTATGGTTCTGCTTGGTATCAAGGTTTATTACCTTACGTTCCTGGTCCATCTCAATATTTTGAAGGTGGTAGTGAACCAGAAAATACTAAATTTGATCCAATAGAATACCCACTTGAAATTCAAGCGGGTGATGAAATTAGATTTGTTAATAATGAAAATTATACTTATACTATTCTTAATGTAACTGATCCGTCAGAAAATATAGTTACAAATGCTTTTGCAGAACGAGTAGGAAGAGTTAAACTTGAATTAGATGGAGAAGTACCAACGAGTGTAAATAAAGATTTCTTCCTTATAAGAAGACCAATTTTAAACGCAAACTCAGTATTTATAAATGGAGAATTTCCATATGCTAATATAATAACTACAGAAAATTCAGCATCTGGAGAAGTATTAACATCAGGTATTTTATATCCTGATTTTCCAACAGAATATATTAGTACTAGTGCTTCAAAAATAGTAACTGATCTAATTAGTCAAGGAGTGATAGAACCTTAAGAAAGTGATATATTTATAACATATAATAATATTTATATAAAAAAACAAAAATGGGATATTTAAATAACGCAGTAATAACCGTCGATGCAATTTTAACTACAAAAGGAAGAGAATTGCTAGCCCGTAACGATGGTTCATTTCAAATAACACAATTTGCTCTTGCAGATGATGAAATTGATTATACATTATATAATCCTAACCACCCATCAGGTTCTGCATATTACGGTGAAGCTATAGATAACATGCCTCTATTAGAAGCATTTCCAAGTGAGCTTCAAATTATGAAATATAAATTAACAACATTACCAAGAGGTACAGCTAAATTACCTGTATTAGATTTAGGTTATGCAGCTATAACTTTAAAACAAGGTGCTCAATTAGCAATAACACCACAAACATTAAATTATTTAGGTAATGAACAAATATTTGAAACATCAGGTTATAGTGCAACTATAGGTGATGTAAGATTAATGAACACTTTTACAGGACAAGGGATCCAATCAGATGCAGCAGTATCAGCAAATGCTACAGCTACAACTACTATTGGAACAAGTGTTTCTAAAACTGTTATTGGTACTCAATTTAATTTAACAGCAACTACTGTTAATACTTTATTTGGTTCAAATACACAGTTAAGAACAACATTAACAGTTACAGGTTTAGATAGTGGAGCAAGAATAACTGTCCCAGTAACAATAACTAAACAAACATTAACATCATAATAACATGGGATTTAAAGCATTAGAACCAAGTGATTTCGTTGTAAGTTCAGATTCAGTAACTTCAACGGTATGGAGTAATAATAATCCATCATTAAACGTAGCATTTACTTCTTCAACACAAACAGAAGGAGCGTCAGGACCTTATTATACAAGTGTTTACCAAACAGCTTCATCATCAGATCAAGCAGCAGTTCAATATCAAATTGCTTATGCTAACAAAAATGGAGGTGGAGGTGTTGATTTTGATGCAGCAGTACCAAATGTTTCACCAACTTCAACAATTTATGGACAATATAGAACATTAGTTTTAGAAGATGAAAATTCAAATTTTGTATTTGGTACTTCATTTACTGGTAGTGGTAATGATAATGATTTTTATGTAATTAGTGTTGAAAGAGCTAGATACAAACAATCATTACTTCCAGGTTCATTAAATTTAGTATTATCAAGTTCTAACACAGTTGCAACTTATGGTGCTATTCATTTAACAGATAACTCAGGTGAAGTAACATTACCAATTTATTATGGTACACAAAGAGCATATCAAGTAATATCTGGTTCAGATGGTGTTGCATATTCTGGAGATGGTAATACACCAGCATCAGGTTCTTATGGTTTATTCTTACCAGATATCTCAACAATATTATTAAATGCATCAGCTTTAGATGATAATACAGCTACTGGTGGTGGAATAAATTTAAGTACAAATACTTCATCAAATACAGCAGGAGAAAACCCACAAAGATTATATAATCACATATCAGGTTCTGTTGGTGATGCTAGTGGTAATGTATTTAAATTAAATTCTCAAGAAACATTAACTTCAGATTTTGTTTTTGTAAGAGCAAGAAATAGTGAATTTAATTATTCAGAAAATCCAAGTTTTATATCAGGTTCAACAGGTGAAGTAATTTATTCTTATTTCATTGACAACCCAACAACTTACCCAACAACAGTTGGAATGTATAATGATGCAAATGATTTATTAGCAGTTGCTAAATTATCAAAGCCAATACAAAAGGATTTTACAAAAGAAGCTCTTATTAGAGTTAAATTAGATTTCTAAGATGAATGACTGCTTACAAACAATTCAATTCGCAAGATATTATAGTTTCTCCACTGGAGGTAAATAAAAGTTTTTCTTTTTCAAGTAGTGCTAATCTTACAGCTTCTGATGTAGGTATAAGTATATTTTTAGCTAGCCCTGGAGATTTTTTACTTTCACAATCTATTGCACGTGGTATTTCATCTAGTGCTTCCCCTCAAACACCAGGAGTTATTCTTTACGATTCTATTAAACACTTATATTATTCTAATTATGTTTCTGGTAGTGCTGGATTTGTAGGAGAAGCTGCTACTTCTAGTATATTAGTTGGAGCTAATGAAGAAGGTGACGTTAGACAGGGAAAAGTACAATCTACAAATTATTATAATTACCCACAAACTACTCTTTGGCCAAATAGAACTTTATTACAAACTAGTTCTGTAGGTAATGTTGGTTATGAAGTTGGAATTGTTTCGATTCCAACAAAATTATTTGGTGATAAAATCCAACCAAATTCATTTAAATTTGGTAGCCATGGAACATCAGGAACTGAAGTAACAGGTTCAGTAATAGATGATGGAGAAGGAAGATTAAAATGGGCACCAGGAAATGATGTAACTGGTTATGATGATTATGAATACATGTATGGTAATATTATTTATGAACATGGAATAATAGTAATGTTTTCTGAAACATTAAGTGGAGGAGTAGTACCAATCTATAATATGGTAGAGGATACTAACGTAACATGTTCCTTTTCAAGTTCAATAACTATTTATGAAACTCAATACAAAGCAACAGTGTTTGAAGATGAATTTAATTACTCATTAAACCCAAGTATAGTATCAGGAAGTGAGATCCCAACAATATTCTCAGGAAGTGATTTAAATTATACAAATACAGCTTCAATTGGTAAACCATTAGATTTTGCAACTAGTTCTTATTTTGAACCTTATATAACTACTGTAGGACTGTATGATGATGATCATCAATTATTAGCTGTTGGTAAATTAGCAAAACCTTTACAATCCTCTGATACAACAGATACAACTATTTTAGTAAATATAGATAGATAATCCAAAAATTCCTTGGTTATCCTAAATTTTTTATTTATATTTATCATTAATAAACTAAAATCTTTATGAGTTGGATATATAAAACTAACGAAATAAAGGACATAACTCAATTTCCAGAAAATACATTTGGTTTTGTCTATATTGTTACCCACAACCCAACTGGAAAATCTTACGTTGGAAAAAAAGTCTTATATCATACTAGAAAACAAAAAGTTGGAAAAAGAGAGCTCCAAAGATTACAAAATGCAGTAGGACGTCGCCCTGCTTATAAATTAGTAGTCAAAGAATCGGATTGGAAAAACTATTTTGGTTCTCAAAAAGATATAAAACAGTTACTTTTAGAAGGAAAAAAAGAAGAATTTGATAGAACAATTTTAAAATTAGCTCCTGATAAAAAAACTCTTACTTATTTTGAAGTAAAATATCAAATGATATATCAAGTATTAGAAAAACCAGAAGAATTTTTTAATGATAATATTTTAGGTAAATTTTTTACAAAAGACTTTGAAAAAACAGAATTCGAAGATTTCTTGGAGCCCTTAGAATAATATTGTATATTGTCTCGTCTATGGTAAATCAACTATTGGTTACATTAGTAAATTCCGTTTTGGGATCAGGTAAACCTACTGCCCGAAACAATTATGCATATCACTGTCCTTTTTGTCATCATCATAAACCTAAATTAGAAGTTAATTTAACTGAAAATAGAGAAGGTAAAAATCCTTGGCATTGTTGGGCCTGTGACGCTAGAGGAACAACAGTATATCAATTATTTAAAAAAACTAACGCATCATCTGATAAGATAGCAGAAGCTAATTCTTTAATATCATCTTCAAAACCTAAAGAATATAAAAAATCCAATACTACAATACGCCTACCAGATGAATTTATTAGCCTTTCTAACGGTGAATTAAACGATATAACTGCAAAGCACGCTAAGGCGTATTTAAATAAAAGAAATATTAGTAAATACGATATTTTAAAGTACAATATTGGATATTGCAATAAAGGATTATATGCTAATATGATAATAATACCTACTTATGACGAAGATGGTAGATTAAACTATTTTACTGCTCGTTCCTTTGAAAAAGAACCATATATAAAATATCGTAACCCCTCAGTATCAAGAAATATAATTCCTAATGAACACTTAATTAATTGGAATTTACCTATTATTCTATGTGAAGGATTATTTGATGCGATATCAATTAAAAGAAATGCTATTCCATTATTAGGAAAAAATATACAAAGTAATTTAATGAAAAAAATAGTTACTTCTGTAGTTAATAAAATTTATATTGCATTAGATAAGGATGCAATGAAACAAGCTTTACGTTTTTGTGAAAATTTGATGGCAGAAGGTAAGGAAGTCTATCTTGTTGATATGCAAGATAAGGACCCGAGTGAAATGGGTTTTACTAATTTTACAAAACTTATACAAAAAACAGTTCCATTAACTTATTCTTCATTGATGGGATATAAACTAGCAGTATGATCAAAAAAACATACAATAGGATATTAGAAATATCTGACGACCACAAACAAATAACACTACCAGATTCTAGATATTATAGAAGAAATGGTGAATTTTATCCATCAGTAACTTATGTTTTAGGTACTTACCCTAAAGGCAAACATTTTGAGGATTGGCTTAAAAAAGTAGGATATAGTGCTGATTGGATTAAGAAAAAAGCAAGTGAAGAAGGAACAGCTGTTCATTTATTGATTGAAAAATATTTTGAAGGTAAAGAATTAAATTATTTAAATGCTGAAGGTTACCCTAAAATGGATCCTTTAGTTTGGCAAATGTTTTTGAGGTTTGTTGATTTTTGGGAAACTCATAAACCAACTTTAATTGAAACTGAAGTACATTTATTTTCTGATGAATTAAAAATAGCGGGTACTTGTGATTTAATTTGTGAAATTGATGGTGAATTGTGGGTAATTGACTTTAAAACTTCTAACCATTTACAAACAACTTATGATTTACAGGGTGCAGCTTATACACAAATGTACAAAGAATGTTTTGGTAAAGAAGCTGATAGAATAGGTGTACTATGGTTAAAATCTAAATCTAGAGGTGTAGACAGATCAGGAGTTAAAATCAAAGGTAAAAAATGGGAAATGTTTGAATCACCAAGAACCCAAGAAGAAAATCTTGAAATATTTAAATCAGTCAAAAGAATATTTGATTTAGAAAACCCAAAACATAAACCGGCTACTACATCTTTTAAAACAAGTGTAAAGAGAACCGTATAAAAATTAGGCTACCCCGGCTATTTTTCGTATATTTATAACAAAATAACTTCATGATTAAACTCTATGATTTATTAATGGAACAAGTAAATAGACCAAAGGCTATTATTTTAGCTGGTGCTCCCGGCGCTGGTAAAGGATATATTTTAAGCGGTTTAGATCTTGGTGATATGCCAGTACTAAATGTAGATAATACTTACATTGATAATTTAAAAAAAGCAAATGTATCATTAGATTTAAAAAACGCATCTCCTGAAGAAAGAAGTAAAGCTGCAATAGCAATGGCGGATGCAAATAAACAATTTAAAGGTAAAGTAAAAGATACTATAGAGGGTAGAGAATCATTTATATTAGATGGTACAGCTGCATCAGTTAAAAAAACACAAGAATTAAAAAATGAATTAGAGGATGTTGGATATGATGTATTTATGCTTTATGTTTATACTGATTTAGAAAGATCTTTAAAGCAAAATCAAGATAGATTTGTAAAATCTGGAGGAAAAGATAGAAGCTTAGCCCCAGCTATAGTAATGAGAACCTGGTCTGATGTTACTAGTAATTACAATACTTATAGAGAAATGTTTGGTAATGATTTTGTTTCTGTAGCAAATACATTAAAAGATGAAAAATTAAGTAATTTAGAAGATATTATAAAAAAATATCTAACTCCATTTAAACCAACAGGAACAAAACCAAAAACACCATCCCAAATAGAAAGAAGTAGAAAACAAAAAGCTGCTCTGAATGATAAAATAAAAGAATTATTATCAGATGATAATGTTAAAGAAATTGTAGATAACTCAGTTTCTAAAGAAGAAGCACAACAAAAAATAAAATCATTCTTAAGTTAATGAGTTTAGTTAAAGAAATAATTAAAGATCTACTGCCCGAAAAAGAAAAAAGAACTATAGCAGTATATGGAGGTGGTTTTAAACCACCAACATCTGGCCATTTTGAAGTTGTAAAAACAGCTATTAAAAAAAATCCCAATATTGATAAATTTATTATATTAATAGGAGGAAAAGAAAGAGATGGTGTTACACCTGAAGAATCAATTCTTATTTGGGATATTTACAAACAATATTTACCTATTAATATTGAAATAAAACTAAGTTCAAAACCTCCTATACAAGCAGTATACAATTACGCTAAAGAACACCCAGATGAAGATGTAATATTTGTAATTGGAGCTAGAGAAGGCAATGAAGATGATTTTAAAGATATTGCTTTAAGAACTAAATCTGTAGTTAACTATCCTAATTTAAGAGTTGAAACAGTAGTAACAAAAGGTGGAGCATCAGGAACAGCAGCTAGAAATGCATCTAAAATATCAATAGATAAATTAAAACCCTTATTACCTAAAGAGTTAAAAGATGAAGAAGTAGACCAAATCTATAATTTTTTAACTGAAGGTAGAAAACCCAAAAAAGATCCTAAAAAAGGCACTGGTAAAAAACCTAAAGGATCAAAGCGTAGACTATACACAGATGAAGATCCTAAAGATACAGTAGGTATTAAATTTAGTACTAGACAAGATATAGTAGATACATTAAATAAAAAATCATTTAAAGCTAAATCACATGCTAGACAATCTCAAA
>MDSZ01252002.1_pt1 | contig 25334 bp, 23 predicted proteins | sample 811201 | NCBI WGS metagenome assembly MDSZ01 (sample SAMN05326647, study PRJNA326480) | marine metagenome | isolation source: seawater | place: Indian Ocean: North | collected 2010
ACCTTCATAGCTTTGTAATATAAACCTAATTTGAATATTTGAAGGTAAATTCTTTTGTAAATTTATAAATGAATTCCAGAAAACTCTTTTATCCTCTAATGAATTTAAATCACTAAATCCCCTCAAAGCTAAAATTACTTTTCTCATAGTCTTTGTCGGAATGAATAATTTAAAATATATATAATTTTATTATTTTAGTTATAGGAAGCAAAAATGTCTTTAAATTATTAGAAAAAATAATTTGAGATATAATAAAGTTATTTGACACACCTCAAAATTATTGTTTTTTAATAAAATTACTAAAGAAAAGATTTAAAAAAGATAGAATATATTTATGAAAAATTTTATTATATTTGATAATTAATCCAAAAAAAACTAATATCTTTTGTAGAGAATAAATTTTTTATGATATTAGATCAAATATCTAATAAAGAAAATCAAAAGGTCATTTTTGAACTTATATCTTTATTAATATCATCATCAATATTAAGGATTGTTATAGAAAAAATAGGACAAAAATGGATATCTACTTTTTCACATACCGCCACTTTACTAATATTGCCAATCACTACATACATAATTACTAAAGTAATTTCTGGAAATATTATACTTTCACTAGGAATGGTGGGCGCACTATCAATTGTAAGATTTAGAAACCCTGTAAGGTCTCCATTTGAACTATCAATATATTTTGCAGCGATAACAATGGGTATTGCTATGACTGTGAGTTATGAATACTCTATTTTATTAACGTTTATTTTAATATTTGTTCTAATTTTTCTATACTCAATAAACAAATTTTCAAAAAAACAAATTTTTATAAATTCATTTTCAGAGGGAAACTCATATATATCACTAGAGTTGTTATCAAGCAAAGAAATTCCATTACTAGAAAATAGTCAATTACTAAAATCTAAAAGCATGGAAAATAATCAATTTTCATATTTTCTTATTTCATCATCAAGCAACAAAATAAATTTTTTACTTGAAAGTATTAAAAATGATAAATCAATAATAAAATATAACTTCAATAAATAGTATTTATTGCATGAAAATTTTTTATAGAATTTTTTTCTTGAGTTTTATATTCCCCTTGGGAGCATATGCAAATTGTGATTTTAAAACAGGTGAATATATTTCGGAACTCAATAAGCCTAATAAAATTAATGAAATTTTTATTAAAATTCCAAATAGTCGGAAATATAGTAAAGATCTTCTAGCTTATCATTTAGATGGCTTTAGACCTAATAAGAAAATAAAGCATAAAGCAATTTTTAACATAAAGTATGAATTTGGCAATTGCATTAGTGAAGGTAAAGTTTGGCAAAATGGAGACGCAATTGATCATATTAGAAATTATGTAAGATCTTTAAATGGAAGATTGGATAATGGAAATATTTTTAACGCCACCAAATTCAAATTATTAATTCCAGAAACTAGAAATGGAAAGAACGAAATTCTTGGTACATTAATTTTAAAGGAACTTGGTATTATTTCTCCAGAAACCTTTGAAGTAAAGGTTAATGTCAATGGCAATAGTTCAATAATGCTCTTCCAAGAGGATTCAAGGAAAGAATTACTCGAGAGGAATAGAAGAAGAGAGGGTCCTATTTTTGAGGGAGATGAATCTCTTTACTGGGGTAATGGAAAATATCGGCCAGGGCTATTAGAAAATATATCATTGAGTAGATTAATCAATAAAAATTGGTTTCTAAAAAATAAATCTGCTGAAGTTATTTCGTTAAATGCATTCTTTAATCTGCAAAGTGCATATTTGCAATATGCTAGTTCTCCTGGGGGAAATGCAGGTTCTATAATTTTTCCTAATAAGAGCGATAATGACAATTTCCTTGATTACTATTTCCTAATGAAGGTAATGAATGGTTCTCATGCTCTAAGGCCTCATAATAGAAAATATTACTACAATTCATTCAATCAAACTTTTGAGCCAATATATTATGATGGCAATTTTGATTTAATCAAAAACAATGATTTTGAGAAAACACTTACCCCAGAAAAAGTCATTAAAAAAGTCTTTTACTACGACTATAAATACAAAAATTTATCTAAATTATCTAATTCAGATTTTGAGAATAAAATCATAGACGGTTTTCAAAATAGAGTTATAGCTTTTAAAGAAGACGATCTGATCTGGATTAAATCCAGATTAAAATCAATTTCGAATAATGCCAAAATACTTCAAGAATTAATAAATAATGGTAATAAAAATGAATACATTAAAAAGAATTTTAATTACCCAAAATATAGAAAGAGATATTTAGATGCACTAAAATCTCATGATTTCAAACAAAAAAACATTAATAAAATATCCAAGATAGATAATAAATACCTTATTAATAATAGTTTTAAAATTAGCAATTTAGAAATGTCAAAAATAATAAGCCGAAATAAATATAATAAAAAAAGATATGTTTTTATACCAGAAGATTATGAATATAAAAACAATACTAATTTTAAAAAGTTATATCTTCCAGCTTATAAACTTGATGCTAAGGTTTACTATTCTGATGGTATTCAAATATATATTAATAAATTCAAAAAAGAAATTATAATTTCTCAGGCAAATCCAAATGACTGGGTTTTATTTAACAATTCAAAAATTGGTAATTGGCAAATCAAATTTAAAGGAGTTCAACCAAATAAAAATAAAATATTAGATTCAAGATTTAATGAAAAAGGCTTAACTGGTTGTTTAAATTTTTATCAAACAGATTTTAAAAATACGACAATAAATGTTGATGATGGTCAATGCGAAGATAGTTTGAATTTAATTAAGTCAAAAGGAAAGATTAATAATATCGAAATAAATAATGGATTTGCAGATGCTATTGATATTGATTTTTCAAATATATATATCAATTATATAAAAGTAAATAGTTCTAAAAATGATTGCATAGATTTTAGCTTAGGCAAATATAATATTAATTATGCGAACTTAAAAAAATGCGGCGATAAAGGCATATCAATTGGAGAAAATTCATATTTTAAAATCAATAATTTAGATATAAATAATTCATTAATAGGTTTATCAGTGAAAGACTTATCATTAGCAGAAGTTAATAAAGCATTTATTTATAATTCAAATATTTGCATAGAGTCTAAACAAAAAAAACAAGAATTCGGCGGTGGTAAAATAATCTTAAATTCTATTAAATGTCCTGGTAAATTCTTTAAAGATAAAAATTCATTAATTAGGATAAGCAACTATGACATTTAGGAAAGAGATTAAAAGATCATTAACCTTCTACGAAAGTAATATTTTAAAGAATGAATTGCTTAATAAAGGTATGAAAAGATTATTTAAATCAAGATTAATAAATAGTTGCTATTTAGATAATAATAATTTTGATTTATTTTTTTTATCTAATGAAGGAATATTACCTAGAAAAAAACTGAGAATTAGATGGTATGATTCTGAATTAAATTTTAAAAAAGAAACAAAAATCTCATCTATTGAAGGTCGTTTTAAATCAAGCGAACCCATAAACTTTAATAATCTCAAAGAAGTCTATAAATATAAAGAAAATAGTGTCGATTATGGATTACTTAAACCAGTATTAAGGATTTCTTATTTGAGGGAATATTTCAATTATAAGAATTTACGTCTAACTATAGATTCAAATATAAGATATGTAGGTTTATTGGGTATTAAAGTTTTTTCTTCATTTGATAATTATAATGTTTTAGAAATTAAAGCTTCTGAAGAAACAAGTATGGACTATCTTGAAGAAGAATTTGCATTTAGAATTATAAGATTTTCAAAGTATTCTAGAGGTATTGAAGCTATTTATAATTTATAAACATTTTCAATGCATCGAAATTAATAATTAGAAACTCTTAAATGGCTCTAGCTTTTAATATGAAAAAATTTGCAATATTCGTTTTAAATTTAAATTAAGCTTATATGATATTTGAATGAACACGAATACTAAATATTTTCAAATTCCTCATAAGTAATTAAAGTAAAGTATAGGAATAATGTTATTTGATGAAATATGAATTCTGATAAAATAATACCAATAATAATGTGTGGTGGTTCAGGAACAAGGTTGTGGCCACTATCCAGAGAAAGTTATCCAAAACAATTTATTTCGTTAGGGTCAGACAAAAGCAAATCTTTATTGCAAAAAACTCAACTCAGAATTATGGAACTGGATAATATAGATAATCCAATTTTAGTATGCAATGAAGAACATAGATTTATTGTTGCTGAACAAATTAGAGAAATAAATATTAAAAAATTTTCTATATTGTTAGAACCAGTTGGAAGAAATACTGCCCCAGCGATAACTATCGCTGCATTGAAAGCCTTAGAAAGAGAAACTAATCCTACACTGCTAGTATTAGCCTCAGATCATGAAATAGAAAATACAAAGGCGTTTATTGATACTATTGAATTAGGTAAAGAATATGTTGAACAAGATAAAATCGTTACATTTGGTATTTTACCGACTGCACCAGAAACGGGTTATGGATACATAAAAACTTTTAATCCATTATCTAATGATAGGCCTAAGGGAGAAAAAATAGAACAATTCTTGGAAAAACCAAATTTGCAGAAGGCAAAAGAACTTATTAAAAACAAAAGATTTTCTTGGAATAGCGGAATTTTCATGGTTAAAGCAAAAGTCTTATTGAAAGAGATGGAAAATTTTTCTCCGGAAATATTAAACAAATGCAAATTATCTTTAAAAGAAAGTAAAAATGATTTGGATTTCCAAAGACTTAACAAAGTTAGTTTTGAAGAGTGTCCAAGTGAATCTTTTGATATTGCCATTATGGAGAAAACAAATAAGGGAATAGTTGTACCTCTAAATTGCGGATGGAATGATATTGGGAGCTGGAAAGCAGTATGGGAAAATTCTAAAAAAGATAAAAATGGAAATTTCATTCAAGGTAAAGTAATTACAGAAAAAACTAATGATTGTTATGTAAGGAGTGAAAAAAGACTAATTGTTGGCATTGGATTAGAAGATTTAGTTATTGTAGAAACTAATGATGCAGTATTAATTTCCAATAAATATGAGAGTCAAATAGTTAAAAATATCGTAGAGAAGCTAAAAAATAATAAAATAAGTGAAGGCATACAGCATACTAAAGTTCATAGACCATGGGGTCATTACATATCAATTGTTGGTGACTCTAGATGGCAAGTTAAATTAATAAGTGTAAAACCTGGTGAAAAATTATCTTTGCAAATGCATCATCATAGATCAGAGCATTGGATAGTTGTTAAAGGCACAGCAAATGTTGAGATAGATCAAAAATTAAGTATCTTATCTGAGAATGAAAGTATATATATTCCCTTAGGTTCAAAACACAGACTTAGTAATCCTGGGAAAATTAAACTTATTCTAATTGAGGTGCAAAGTGGTTCATATGTTGGAGAAGATGACATTATAAGATTCGAAGATAACTATGGAAGATAGTAAAGTATATTGATTAAATTATCTTCTTTTATTAGGAGTTTTTCTATTTAACTCCAGAAATAAAGAATAAAATAATATTAATATCCCTTAACTTTTAAAAAAGACACTTTATTTGTAAAATAAAAAAATGAATTTTAAATAGAACATAAAATAAATTATTAAAATGGTAAAAAAACAAAAAGTAGCTCTTATAACTGGCATAACTGGACAAGATGGGAGTTATTTAACAGAATTTCTACTTGAAAAAAATTATATTGTACATGGCTTAAAAAGAAGATCGAGTAGCCTAAATACTCAAAGAATTGATCACTTATATGAAGACCCTCATAAAGCAAACCCAACTCTCATACTTCATTATGGTGATTTAACTGATAGTACAAACATTATAAAGATAATACAAAAGATAAAACCTGATGAAATATATAATCTTGGAGCTCAAAGTCATGTATCAGTAAGCTTCGAATCTCCTGAATATACTGCGAATAGCGATGCCTTAGGTACTTTAAGAATACTAGAAGCAGTTAGACTCTTAGGACTTCATGAAAAAACAAAAATATATCAAGCTAGCACTAGTGAATTATATGGGTTAGTTCAGGAAATACCACAAAAAGAAAGCACACCTTTTTACCCAAGAAGCCCATACGCAGTAGCAAAGTTATACGCATATTGGATAACAGTAAATTATAGGGAGTCATATGGGATATTTGCATGCAACGGGATACTATTTAATCACGAAAGTCCAAGAAGAGGTGAGACATTTGTAACTAGAAAAATCACAAGAGGTCTTGCAAGAATTAATCAAGGATTAGACGAATGTGTTTACCTTGGGAATTTAGATGCTTTAAGAGATTGGGGACATGCAAAAGACTATGTCTCAATGCAGTGGAAGATGCTTCAGCAAAATGAACCCACAGATTATGTCATAGCTACTGGCAGGCAAGAATCAGTAAGAAAATTTGTAGAATTATCAGCACACGTACTGGGGTGGGTAAATGATAAAAATGAATCAATAATTTGGGAAGGTGAAGGATTAGATGAAATAGGTCGAAGGGCAGATACAGGTAATATAGTTGTAAGAATTGATCCTAGATACTTTAGACCTAGCGAGGTCTCAACTCTTTTAGGAGACCCTTCAAAAGCCAAGTTAGAACTTGGATGGGAGGCAACAACTTCCTTGGAAGATTTAGTAAAAGAAATGATTCAAGAAGATAATGAAATCGCAAAAAGTGAATTACTAATGAAAGAGAAAGGATTCAAGGTAAATTCTCCTATGGAAATGCCACCAAACCATTAACTCATTATAAAAAAGATCATGAAGCTAATCGAAAAAACTGATTTGATTTTTATAGCAGGTCACAAAGGTATGGTCGGTAGTGCTATTAAAAGATCTTTATTACGTAATGGTTATTCCAATCTTATTACTGCAGGTAAAAAAGATTTAGATCTTTCAGATTATGAATCTGTAAAAAAATGGTTTGCATTTCATAAGCCGCAGATTGTTATATTAGCGGCTGCAAAAGTTGGGGGTATAGAAGCAAACTTTAAATTCCCATGTGAATTTATATTAGAAAATCTTAAAATACAAACAAATGTCATCGAAATTGCTAGGGAAAATAATGTTAAAAGATTTTTATTTCTAGGAAGTAGTTGTATTTATCCAAAGATATGCCCTCAACCTATTAAAGAAGAAAGTTTACTAACAGGGTCTTTAGAAATCACAAACGAACCTTATGCCATTGCAAAAATTGCAGGTCTAAAACTATGTTCTGCAATGAGGAAACAATATAAATTTGATACTATCAGCCTTATGCCAACAAATCTTTATGGTCCAGGAGATAATTATCATGCTACAAATAGCCATGTTTTGCCCTCTTTAATAAATAAGTTTTATACTGCCATGGAAAATAATAATGATGAGGTTGTTTGCTGGGGTACTGGTAATCCTCTAAGAGAATTTCTTCATGTTGATGATTTAGCAGATGCATCTATTTTTGCTTTAGAAAAATATAAAATTTCAAACTCTAACGATAAATTAAAAGATCAAAATGAGTTTTTAAATGTAGGAACAGGTAAGGATATTAGTATTAAGAATCTGGCGAGTATGATAGCTGAAAAAATTGGATTCAAAGGTAAAATTATTTGGGATAAATCAAAACATGATGGAACTCCCAGGAAATTACTAGATGTTTCCAAAATAAATGAACTTGGATGGCATGCCTCTATTTCGCTTGAAAAAGGAATAGAGAAAACAATTAAATCCTATATTTACGAAAAAGAAAATAACTTATTAAGAGTTTAATTTTTCTTAAATTTTTCACAAACGATAAATTTTTAAGGAAGTTAAATGGATAGAACTATAATATGGCTTGGTAATAGAAAATTTAAATCTCGGAATGAAATTTATTGATCTATAAAATCTGTAGGAAATGAAAAATGATTTAAATATTGGATACCCTTAAGAAATATTATGGAAAAATAATAAACATTTGAATCTATTAGTGCTTTAGGATAAAAATAATCATATGGAAATTATCTTAATAATTTAATAGAGTAATAATAATTAGAAAACTATTTTGAAAATAAAATTTTTAAAAACAGAAAATAATAAGAAAATTGATGGGCCTTTAATTTTAAATCCATATAGATTTATTGATAGCAGAGGATTTTTCTTTGAGAGTTGGAATGCAAAAAAGTTTGATGAAATCATTTCAAGAAAAGTTAATTTTGTACAAGATAATCACTCATTATCTTTTCATGGAGTTTTAAGGGGATTACATTTTCAGAAAGGACCAAATGCTCAAGGTAAATTGATTAGAGTTATTAATGGAAAAATATTAGATATTATCGTTGATTTAAGGACCAATTCTAATACATTTAAAGAATGGGCTAGCATAGTTTTATCTAAAAGGAATAGTATACAACTATGGATACCAGAAGGATTTGCTCATGGATTTTTAACACTAACCAGAAGAGCAGAAATTAACTATAAAACTACCCAATTTTGGAATAAGGAATCAGAAAGAACTATTATTTGGAATGATAATGACTTAAATATTAATTGGAAATTAGAAAACTTAAAAATTAAAAGTCCAATAGTTTCTGACAAAGACTCTAGAGGTAAAACTTTAAATTACTTATTAAATAAAGGTGATTTATTTTTATGAAGATTTTAGTAACTGGTGCTTCAGGACAATTAGGGCATGCAATAATTTTACAAAAACCAAAACAGCATCAAATACTTTGTCCCTCAAGGAATGAATTAGATTTATCAGATGAATTAAGTTGCAAAAAATATATTGAATTTAATAAACCTGACTTAATTATTAATTGTGGCGCTTACACAAATGTTGATTTAGCCGAAAAAGAGAAAGAAATATGTTTAGCAATTAATACATCTGCCCCATTAACATTTGCGAAAATATTGAAGGATTATGGAGGTAATTTATTGCAAATAAGTACTGATTATGTTTTCGATGGTAAACAAAATTTTGCTTATAAAGAAAATGATAAAAAAAATCCCATTTCTCAATATGGATACTCAAAGGCAAAGGCAGAAGAACTACTAGAAAAATTTTTAAAACCTACAAATCAATTAATAATACTAAGAACAAGTTGGCTACTTGGTCCAACAGGGAATAATTTTCTTGTAAAGATTTTAAATTTACACAAAACTAAAAAAGAATTGTTTGTAGTTTCAGATCAAATTGGAACCATGTCTTCTACATTCGATGTAGCAAAAATATGTTGGGAAATTATTAGTAAATGGAATTATATTTCAGAACATAATTATATAAATCATTGGACATGTAGTGGTATTTCTAGTTGGTATGATATTGCAATTAATATTGGCGACATAGCTCAAAAATATAAAATTTTAGATTATCCAGCTAAAGTTAATCCTATAAAAACTGAGAATTATTCAACACTAGCCAAAAGGCCTATTTTTTCTTTATTAGATTGTGAAAAGACTTCCATTGTATTAGATATTATTTGTAAGTATTGGCAACATGAATTGGAAATGATTATTTCAAAAATTGCAAATCGATAGAGATTATTTAAAAAATTGACTTAATTTGAAGCTAGTCTATTATTTTGAGCAAAAGATCGAAATTAATTTAAATGGTAATTTAATAATTTAAATCAGATTAAAATAATTTTGAAAAGAGTAAATTAAAATTACTAATTAAATAGTTAAAGGTAAAGATTAATTTTTTTAAATAAAAACTTCAGATAAAAAGTAAGTCTAAAATTAATTTATTAAATCTAATCTTGTATTAAACTTTAACCTTATTTTAAATAGTAATTGCTTCTTATATTAGGATTAATAAGCTACCTCTAAAAAGTTAAAATTTTTTTATAGAAACTCTTTTAAATTATGACAATTTTGTCAAAATGTCTCTTAGAAGAGGCAAAAGCAATCTCCCAAGCAGCAAAAAAATTAGATCCCTTAGAAGTTCAAAAAGCAATTGAAATTCTTGAAATATGTGGAAAAAGAAAGAATAAATTGCTAGTTACTGGAGTCGGGAAAAGTGGAATAGTAGCAAGAAAAATTGCAGCTACGTTCTCTTCCATTGGACTAGTTTCAGTCTATTTAAATCCATTAGATGCATTACACGGAGATCTTGGTATCGTGGGTTCAGAGGACGTATGTATATTAATATCTAATAGTGGCGAGACAAAAGAGATTTTAGAAATAATTCCGCACTTGAAATTGAGAAAATCCTCTTTAATAGCTTTAGTTGGAAATACAAATTCATCAATTGCAAATGAAAGTAATTCTGTACTTGAAGCTACGGTAGATAAGGAAACATGTCCATTGAATTTAGCACCCACTGCAAGTACATCAGTCGCTATGGCAATTGGCGATGCGCTTGCGACAGTATGGATGGAAAAAAATAAAGTTTCTACTGAAGAATTTGCTAAAAATCATCCTGCAGGACAATTAGGAAAGAAACTAACACTAACAATTTCAGACTTAATGGTTCCAATTAATAAAATCGAACCAATATTGATAGATGCCTCATTAGAAGAAATAATTATTAATATAAGCTCCGGTGGTATAGGAATTACATGGGTTCAAGGTTTTAAAGAAGATAAAAGAATAATAGGAGTAATTACTGATGGTGATTTGCGTAGAGGCCTAAAACAAAATAATGCAAAAAGATGGAAAGATATAACTGCTAAGGATATTATGACTAAAAATCCAATAACAATAAATCATTCCGCATCAATTATTGAAACTATTGATTTAATGGAATGTAATAGTAAAAAACCAATTTCAGCAATACCTGTCTTAAAAAAGGATAAAGAAATAATTGGTATTATTCGTCTACATGATTTGATAAAAACAGGTTTAGTATGAATTTAAAAAATATTTTTTCTTTAAACAAAAAAAGATTAAGTAGGATATCTTTATTGGTATTAGACGTTGATGGGGTCTTAACTGATGGGAATTTATTTTATGATCGAAATGGGGAAATATTCAAAAGATTTAATGTGAGAGATGGTCTAGGAATTAAACTTTTACAAGAAAATAATATTGAAATTGCTTTTTTAAGTGGGGGTAGTTCGTCTAGTACCATTGCGCGCGCCGAACATTTAGGAATAAAGCACTGTTTTTGTAAAGTAAAAAACAAAAAAATTATTATTGAAAAATTAATGAATAATTTAAATTTACAGAAAACTCAAGTTGCTTATGCAGGAGATGATTTAAATGATCTTATATTGAAAAATAATGTTTCACTTTTTATCTCTCCAGCAAATGCAGATAAAACAATAAGAAAAAAATCAAATATTCTTCTTAAGAATAAAGGTGGGGATGGAGCAGTAAGAGAAATTGCGGAATTAATACTTAATGCGCAAAAAAAACTAGAAAAATACAAAAAAAGTGGATGGGCAGAGAAAAATTGAATAATTAACTAATTTTTTGTTTTTATGGTAATTTAATAATTATAAATAAAAAATAAAATTTGGAACCACTTACACTGATAGCTGGACCTTGCGTAATAGAAGATGAATCAACTGTTAATGATACTTGTGCATATTTGAAAGAAATTACAGAAAAGTTGAATATTAATTTAATATTTAAAGCAAGCTTTGATAAAGCTAATAGAAGTTCAATAAATTCATATAGAGGACCTGGCCTTAATAAAGGAATTAATATATTAGAAAAAATTAAAAATAAATATAAGGTAAAGACATTAACCGATATTCATGAATCGTATCAAGCTGATTTAACTGCTGAAGTTGTAGATGTAATACAAATTCCTGCTTTTTTATCAAGGCAAACTGATTTATTAGTTTCAGCGACTAAAGCAGTGATAAAAAAAGATAAAATCATCAATATTAAGAAAGGGCAATTTCTAGCACCTTGGGATATGGAACAAGTTCTAAATAAAATAAAAGAGTCAGGTTTATCAACTAATAGTAAGAAAATATGGTTAACAGAAAGAGGGAATAGCTTTGGCTACAATACTTTAGTTGTAGATTTTCGTAGTCTAGTAGAATTAAAAAAATTCAAATGTCCAGTGATATTTGATGCTACCCACTCAGTTCAACAGCCTGGAGGACAAGGAAGTTGCAGTGGAGGACAGAGAGAATTTGTTGCTCCTCTAGGAAGAGCAGCAATAGCTGTGGGTGTTGATGGGATTTTCATGGAAGTACATCCAGATCCTGAAAATGCAAAAAGTGATGGGCCTAATATGGTACCACTAAATAGAGTTGATAAGATTTTAAATGACTTTCTAGTAATTAGAAATTCTTTAGGAAACTCATTAGCAGTATCAACTTTATAAATATCTAAAGAAATTATGGAAAAGAATCCTGTTATTCCTATCTTTATTGGTTATGACGAGAGAGAAAGAGCTGCTACAAATGTTTTAATTGATAGCTTATACCAAAATAGTGATAGTCCTATTTCTATTATTCCTTTAGTTACAACACAACTTAAAAATCTTGGAATTTATTTTAGAGAAAAAGATCCTAAGCAATCTACGGCATTTTCCTTTACGAGGTTTCTGGTTCCTTATTTAAGCAATTATTCAGGATGGGCCATTTTTATGGATTGTGACATGTTATGCAGAGAAAGTATTACAGAATTATGGGATCAAAGAGATGATAATTATTCTGTAATGTGCGTAAAACATAAACATACTCCAAATGAAAAAAGGAAATTTTTAAACGAGACACAATTACCATATCCAAAAAAAAATTGGAGTTCTTTAATGCTTTTTAATTGTAATAAATGCAAAGAATTATCAATCGAATATGTTAACAATGCCTCAGGATTGGATCTTCATAGATTTAATTGGCTAGAGGGAGATAATTTAATAGGAGAAATAACTGGCAATTGGAATCATTTAATTGGTGTTTATAAAGAGACCGATTTAGATTACAAAAGTCCTTTAATTCATTGGACTATTGGTGGACCTTGGTTTAAAGAACTTAGGACTAAAAGCGGAGCCTTAGCTGCAGAATGGTTTTCTGCCAGAGATGATGCTATGAAATTATGGAATGAATAATAAATCTTATAAATGCGCAGTAGCAGTTCCTGCAAGACTTGGATCAAAGAGACTTCCTAATAAAGTTTTAAAGGATATAGGTGGAAGACCTATGATCCAATGTGTTTTGGAGCAATGCTCTAAAGCCAAAAGCATTGACAAAGTAATCCTCTGCACTGATAGTGAAGAGTTAAAGACATTTGGAGAGGGATTAGGTTATAAGGTTTTTTTAACTAAAAAAAATTGTGAATCAGGAACCGATAGGATAGCTTCAAAAACCAAAGATATAGTTTCATATTTATGGGGCACACACCTAAGTGAAGAATTATCTTTTCAGGATAAAGTAGATCGCAGTTTAATTATTAATGTTCAGGGAGATCAACCTTTTATAAATCCAGTTTTAATAGATGAGACTTTTAAAAAATTAAAAAACAAAAAATATTCGTTAAAGGTTGTAACTCCAATATACAAACTCCCAGCTTCAAATATTCACAATCCAAATGTTGTTAAAACTCTCATAAGAAAAGATGGAACAGTAATATATTTTTCACGAACTGCCATCCCACACATTAGAGATGTTCCAATAGATAAATGGCATTTGCATGCAACTTACTGGGGGCATGCAGGTATTTATGGGTTTACAGCAGGGATGCTATTAAAATGGAGAGGAATTTCAAATTCAGAGTTAGAAAAAGCTGAAAAACTTGAACAATTAAGACTCATTGATGCAGGATATGAAATTTCAACTTTTGTAGCCGATGAGGAATGTTTATCCGTTGATACAGAGGAACAATTAGCTATTGCACGTTCTAAGGTTAGATAAAAACATTTTTCTTTAAAAAATTTTATAAATTGGAAATTATTTCTAATTTAATAAAAAAAAAATTCAATGGGACTGCAAATTATAGTATAGTTTTCTAAATATCAAAAAAATTGACCTATATTATTGCTGAAATTGGTATTAATCACAATGGTGATTTAGAAATAGCTAAAGAATTAATTTCTCAAGCTAAATCTGCAGGATGTGACGCTGTTAAATTTCAAAAAAGGACAATTGAAATAGTTTATAGTGAAGATATTCTTAATCAAAAGAGGGAATCACCCTGGGGAAATACTCAAAGAGAGCAAAAAGAAGGATTAGAGTTTTCAATTAAAGAATTTGATATCATTGATCAATTCTGTAAAGATCTTCAGATTGATTGGTTTGCATCATCTTGGGATATTGAGAGTCAAAAATTAATGCAAAAATACAATTTCCCGCATAATAAAATTGCTTCAGCAATGGCAACAAATCATGAGTTTTTAAGATTTGTAGCCAACGAAAAAAGACATACATTTATTTCAACGGGAATGATGGATTTGAATATGATTGATGTTGCAGTAAATATTTTCAAAAATTATAGTTGCGCATTTACACTTCTACATACAGTAAGTACATACCCTGCCTTGGAGGAAGACCTTAATCTTAATTGCATCAAAACATTACAAGCTAGATATAAAGTTCCAGTAGGTTATAGTGGACACGAAACAAGTGTTACGCCTTCATTTATTGCAGCCACCCTTGGGGCTACTGCGATAGAAAGGCATATTACTCTTAATAGAGCAATGTATGGTAGCGATCAAGCTGCTTCTTTAGAATTCCCTGGACTTGTGCAACTTGTGAATATGATCAGAAAACTTCCTAAATGTCTTGGTGATGGAGAAGTTAAGTTTCTAGAAAAAGAGATCCCCATTGCTAAAAAACTTAGGTATTGGAATGAAAAGAATTAATATGGATTCGCCAAAAATCTTCTCAATAGATATTGACGGGACATTATGTAACAACACTTTTGGCAAGTATGATAAAGCATTTCCCATCAAAGATAGAATTGATATGGTAAATGAGTTATATGATAATGGCAATATTATCAATCTTTTTACTGCGAGAGGAACTACAACAGGTATTGACTGGAGGGAAATAACTTCAAAACAATTAAAAAAATGGGGTTTAAAGTATCATTCATTAGAGCTTGGCAAACCTGAAGCTGATCTATACATAGATGATAAAGCAACAAATGCAGAAGATTTTTTTGATTCTATTTCAAATAAATATATTAATGAGCATATAGACGCAGTTAAGAAAACTTTTAATAGATCATTTACAAATAAACTTGATAAACTAACGTCATTAATAACAAGTTGTTTTAATAATGGAGGCAAGCTAATTCTTGCTGGAAATGGAGGCAGTTTTTCTGATTGTATGCATTTATCTGCTGAATTTACTGGGAAATTCATTTCTAATCGAAAACCTTTACCTTCAATTGTTCTTGGAGCGAATAACAGTTCAATTACCTCAATTTCAAATGATTATGATTTTTCAGAATGTTATTCAAGAGAATTAGAAGCATTAGGAAATAAAGAGGATATTTTTATAGCTTTTTCTACAAGTGGTTCGAGCAGTAATATTCTTAAAAGTTTAAAAGTAGCAAAAAAATTAGGAATATTTAGCGTTTTAATTTCTAGTGAAAAATTAAATAAATTAAATGATGCTGAACTAATTATTAAAGCTAAATCAACAAATACTTCAATAATTCAAGAAATTCATATAATTACTGTCCACTATATCTGTAAGCTAGTTGAATCTAAGATGGGTTTTTAATTTGAGAAACATTGGGATTATACCTATAAAGTCTAATTCAAAAAGATTACCTAATAAAAATTTTAGGGATTTATGCGGAAAACCATTGTGGCGTTGGACTTTCGATACTTTAATAAAATATAAATTATTTGACCACATATACTTAAGTTCAGATAATATAAATCTCTTAAATATCCCAAATCTAAATAATATATCTATTGTTGAAAGAGATAAAAAATTATGTCAAAGTAATATTCATGCTATTGAAGTTATCTTTGACATTTTAGAAAATAATGAAAATAATTTCTCAAATGAAGATAATATTGTGATGTTACTACCAACATCACCCTTTAGAACAAAAGAAACCATAATAAAAGCATGTGAGCTAATTAAAAAAAGTGAAACAGCTGTTATTGGAATCTATAAAGCTTCAAAGGGTTCTAATTCTTACAGAAAAATAGATTCTAAAAATAAACTTATAAGATTGCCAAAATTTTCAGATTTACATATTCAATCTTCTGATATTGAAGAATATCTAGTTACAGGATCAATTTTTGCATCAAGAAAAAGTTCTTTGTTGAAATATAAAACTTTTCATCAACCAAATGCATACGGTTTAATTGTTTCAGAGGCTGAATCAATAGATATAAATACAGAATTAGACTTCTTTACAGCAAGTGCATATGCAAAAAAATTTTTATGAAAGAAATCAAAGCTGTCCACTATTGTGTAATTCCAAAAAGTAATAATAATGCCGGTGATAATCTTTTATATGAATTAGTAAGATTATTAATAGATAACTACTTAACTGATGTAAAGATCGATTGGCTTATAAGGTCTCAATGGGAAGTAAATTGTGCTTTAGACATCAACAAATTAGGCGTAGATTTAGCTTTATTTGGTGGCGGAGGCCTATTTCTTCCTGATCAAAAAGGTGCTAATAAAAGTAATAATACTGGCTGGCAAATTAATATAGCATCTGATGAATATGAAAAAATTAACCCTCATATATATGGAGCAGCTATTGGTTTTAATTGGTTTAGAAAAAGCAAACATCCTAAGTCATCTATAAAAGAATCTGTAAAAAGTTTTATTAATAAAAGCAAAATTACAGGAATTAGAAATTATGGATCTATTGATCAAATTACAAAAATAATTGGAGGATCACAGAATATTATTTGGCAGCCTTGTCCAACAACTCTTATTAGAAAATTATGTTTATCAGGAGTTAATTTAAATCTTTCTAATAAAATCAAAAGAACTATTTTAAGTAGAAACAACTTATTAGATGGGAAAAAATATAATATAGCTTTGAATCTAAGTTTTGATAGATTAGATCAAAGAGAAATTAAATTAGAAGATTTTAAAAAGTTAAGATTTATACTAGTTGATCTTATTAAGAAAGGTCATTTAATTAATTACATAGCTCATAAAGATTTAGATCTTAAAGCATATGAATATATAGGTGAAGATATTTTTAATCAAATTATTAATATTTCTAACTTATCAACTGAAGAGGTGATAAATGAATATACAAAAATGGACATAGTTTTGGGAGGTAGAGGCCATAGTCTTATGATCCCGTTTGGGCTTAGGATTCCTATTATCAGTATTACAACTCATGATAAGCAAAAATTTTTTATGAAAGATGCTGGTTTAGAAAATTTTTCTATAGAGTTATCTAAACTATCAGAATATCAAATTTTTTTAAAAGTAAATGAACTTATTCAGACTATGGATGATCAATTTGTTCTAATAGATAAATATCAGAATCTTGGAATAAAGGCTTGGGAGAAATATATTAATATAATAAATAACAACCACAAAAATTAATGGGATTTAGAAAGCCATATATTCTTTTGAAAGAACTAGGTTTAACTAGTGGAAAGCAATTAGTTATAAGTGAAAAATGTAGAGATTCAGAAGATTTTCGTGTAATGGAAGATAGTTTAAGTCAGGTAATTTATTTAGATTGGGATAAAAAAGACCATTCCATCAATTATGAAGAGACAAGGAACAGTAATTATTCTTTTTATTATGAAGATTTTATTAATTCTGAAGAAAGGATCAAAGAGCTTTTGCCATTAATTGGTTCTAAAAAAGTTTTGGATTTTGGTTGTGGGAACGGAACCTTTATAAAAAAACTTTCAGAAATAATTGGGAAGAATAGATGTCTTGCGATTGAAAAATCGTTAAATATTAGAAAAAATTTAACCCAATATGGAATTGAAATTAATACTAATATTGAAGATATTAAAGAGGAAGTTTCAGCTATATTTAGTTTTCATGTTGTTGAACATTTAGATAAACCTGAGGATTTCTTGAAACAAGCTTACTCAATTTTATCAAGAACCAAAGGGAGATTAATTATCGAAGTCCCTCATGCAAATAATGCTTTAATTAGATTATATAAATGTGAAGAATTTAAAAAATTCACATTTTGGAGTCAACATTTAATTTTACATACCTGTGAAAGCCTTAAAAGATTATGCAAATATAGCGGTTTCAAAAATGTCTCTATAATACTTAAACAAAGATATCCTTTATCAAATCATTTATATTGGATAAATAAAGGATTGCCAGGAGGGCATAAAACAAATTTATCTCTTTTAGATAATGAAAATCTAAATGATCAATACTCTAAAAGCTTAATAAGGCAAGGTTTTTCAGATTCACTTTTAGCAATATGTGAATCATAAAATTTAAATTGTTAAAATAATTCTATTATTTTTGAGATTTTATCTTTTTTTTAACAATATTTTTTTTATGGTGCTTTTATTAATATTTTTTCTATAAAAATGTAGGAATATCTTTAAACCTAAAATATAAATAGATTGTAATTTATATATTCTCAGAGAAAACTTACATACTTCAAAAAAACCTTTTAGATAAGATAAAGAATCTTTAGTACTTGCACCTCCTATTGGCATTTCAGTGATAATAAAGTCCATATAAATTGGATTAAATAGACCTTTTCCCCTCATAATTAGTTGTTGCTTATAATCGGCAGCTATCTTCAATCGATTATCAAAAAGTGGTTTTATTTGTTCTGCTATATTTTTTCTTAAAACAAATGAAGGATGAGGAAATTGTATAAAAGGTAATAACTTGTAAGGCCAACCATAACCATGAATTAAGTAACTTTTTTTATTTTTGAGTTTTGTTTGAATTGTATATCCAACTAAACATGATGAATACAATTGTTTTTTAAAACTATTATTAATCAGCATTAATATATCGTTTGAATACAATAGATCTCCAGCATTTAAAAACATAATTAAATCACCCTTAGCAAATTCAAAACCTTGATTCATTGCATCGTATATTCCAATATCTTTGATTGTGTGAAAATAGGTATTTTCAAAATCATTAAAATTTATTTCTTTAGTTCCATCTGTTGAATATCCATCTTTAATAATATGTTCAAAATTTCTATATGTTTGATTTTGAACGGAGTGGATAGTCTTTATTAAATCTGATTTTGCATTCAGAGTTACCGTTATAATTGTTATTTTATTTTGCATTCATCTAATAACTTGAAAGTTCCATAATCTAATATCCATATATAAGAAGAATTTGAAATACTTTGCATAAAATACTAATATGATTTCATTATAGAAAAACTTTTTAGTTTTAATTGAAGCTTATACGTTTATATATTCATTAATTCATGCATATACAATTATTGCTATTAATTCAATTATTAAGGTTTTGAAATAAGGTAAAATTATACTAAGAAAAATTCTTTATCAGATAATAATTAAATTAATCCATGAAAAATAAAGGAATTTCATATGAACAAAAAAATATTTTAGTTTTGTTTAAAGATATATCAAATCATCTAACTTTGAGAAGCAAATATCAATTCATACTCGTATTTTGTCTGATGCTTATAAGTGCATTAATGGAAATAGTAACTTTAACTGCAATAATACCTTTTCTAACAGTACTAATCGATCCCTCTAGCAAAACCAATAACCAATTTATAAATAGTGTATTAAATTTCCTAGGCATATCAATTATACAAAACAATATTTTTTCACTCGCTTTATTATTTATATTAACCGTATTTATTTCAGCAATTATTAGAATAATCAATTCAAAAATCAATACAAAATATGCTTCATCGATAGGAAATTATTTAAGTTGTAAAGCATATAAAAATGCTCTACAAAAATCTTATATTGAGCACATATCAACTGATTCTAGTTCTGTAATTGCAACGAATACAATTCACATTGATAGGACAATAGTATCTATTAATTTCTTCCTACAATTATTAACATCATTAATTATTAGCATCAGCATTATCATAACTTTGTTATGGATTGAATGGTCAATAATAATAATGGCTATTGCACTATTAGGTTCTGCCTATTTGGTCCAAATTATGTATACAAAAAACCTTTTGATAAAGAATAGCAAGCAATTTGCTAAGTCAACAAAAGATCAAGTAAAAGTTATTCAAGAAGGTTTAGGTTCTATTAGAGATTTGATAATTCATCAAAATGAAAATGTATATTTAAATAAATTTAAATATTATGATTCTAAGATGAGAAATGTGACTGCAAATAATACATTTATCAAATCATATCCAAGATTTGTTATTGAATTTTTAGGTATTTTAATAATAATCATAGCTGCATTAATCTTATCTGGAGGGACGGATAATTCGAAAAGTGCTATTTCTGCTTTAGGAATATTTGCTCTTGGATGTCAAAGATTATTACCATCCTTACAACAAATTTATGTTAATTGGGCTGGAATAAAATCTAATTATGGATCAATAGAAAGTGTAATTAAAATTCTCAAAAAGAAAAACAATTTTTTCAAAAGAAATAATTCAAGAACTAATTATGAAAATTTTTTATCTTTAGAGCTTAAAAATGTATCAATGAAATATGAAAAAGAAATTGATTATGTTATTAAAGATTTTAATATTGTTATTAATAGAGGTCAAATCATAGGAATTATAGGGGAAACTGGCTGTGGGAAGTCAACATTAATTGATATCATGATGGGTTTAATAGAACCAAATACTGGGAAAATATTATTTAATGGAAAAGATATAAATTCTAAAAAAAATTTAACTTATAAAGATAATTATCATTCACTTATTGCTCATGTTCCACAAAATATTTACTTATCGAATAGCTCCATAAAAGATAATATTGCTTTTGGCTATAACTCAAATGATATTGATATAAAAAAAATAGTTGAGTGCGCTAAACAAGCAAAAATTCATAAAAGTATTTTAAAAATGGCTAATGGCTATGATTCAATTATTGGTGAGAGAGGAAAAAAATTAAGTGGAGGACAAATTCAAAGAATTGCCATCGCAAGAGCTTTGTATAGAGATTCACAGATATTATTTCTTGATGAAGCTACAAGCGCATTAGATTCAAAAACAGAGAAGGAAATAAATGAAATATTAGATGGTATGAAAAATAAATTAACAATTATAAAAGTTGCTCATAGAATTAATTCGCTAAGTAATTGTCAAATATTAATAGATTTAAATAATAACTAATAAACTAAAAATAATATTTTATTTTTATTTAAAATTATTTATTTTTTTAACTTACGATTTACTTGAAGATAAAATTTATTTACTACTTCTTCCCAACCTAAAATAATTTTAGGTTTAAGTGCAATATTTTTAGTAAGTTCAGTTAAACTCTTGGACATAGTAGATATACTAGAATTTATATTTACAATTTTATCGTATTGTGTACAAATTTCTTTTGCGAAGCCTACATTTGTGCTTAAGAATGGAATTCCAAAAGCATTGGCCTCTATAAGAGGTGTAGGTCCTCCTTCAAAAGAAGAACAACAAATCAATAAATCAATTTCTTCATAAAATAAATGCAAATCTGAATAACTATAGTTTTTAAATTCGATTCTGTTTAAGGATTTAAGATTATCGTAGATGGTAAGTTGGTCATGACCTTCTCCACAACAAATTAACTTAAAATTTGGCAACATCCTCATTATATGAGGTAATAATTCTGGCCTTTTTCTTGAGTAAGGTCTGCAATGGAATCCTAAATTTATGATTTTTTCTTCTTTAAAAGTAGATTTCTGATAAGCCTTTGCATATTCTTTAAATTCATTAGATAATCCAGCAAAACAATTAGTTAAAACTTTCTCAGACTTGCAACTTTTACCATTTGAAATAACTCTACTTATAAATTTATTTGAATCTTTATTCATACATATAATAAGATCATAATAAGAAAATGATTTCCTATATAAAAAGTAGGGTCTATACTTACTAATGTCTTCATGAGTAAAAAATAATATATTTGGATGTTTACTAAACCAAATTTTTGGTCTATTGGGCAATAAGGAATAGTGTAAAAAGAAATTAACCTTATATCCACCTTTATATGATAAATACCTATTAGCTAATATTTCTTTTTTTATTGTTCCAAGTATCCAATCATCACTCTTACCAAAAATATTAATATTTATATATTTAAAATCATATTTTCTTTTTTTTATAAATTTTTTTATATTCTGAGAGCCTATAAATATAAAAATGATAAAAGAGGAATATATTAATTCAACCTTAGAGATTTTTAGTATTAACTTTAAATTTATTTTTCTTAAAATTTTTATCATATTACTATGTTAAATTTTTTTTTAATTTTTAGTTTTTTTATTAACTAATTTCCAGGCGTATTATTTATTGTATTAATAATTAGATCAATTTGTTCGTCTTTTAAGGAAGGGAAACTTGGCAGATTTATTCCGCAACCAAATATTTTTTCTGAGGAAATCAACTTTGTCTTAGAGAACTTTTTATATGGTTGCATAAGGTTGACTGGTTTAAATAATGGTCTTGTTTCAATATTATTATTTTTAAGGTGTTTAATTAAAATTTCCGATTCACTTGGTGAATTTGTTAAAAGTGTATTCATCCAAAAACTATTTAGATTAAGTTCAGGATTAGGATCAAAAAATTTAAATCTAGATGAATTTATTCCTTTTTTGTATTTTTTTGCAATTTCCTTTTTTCTTAATAATTTTTTTTCTATATTTTCTAGTTGAGCTAATGCTATAGCTGAAGCAATATTAGTCATTCTAAAATTAAATCCGAAATCATTATGATCATAAACTCCTTGTTCAGAAACAGCATGATTTTTTAAATTATTAGCGATATCAATTAATTCTTTAGAATTAGAACAGACCAAACCCCCTTCGCCAGCTGTTATTGTTTTATTTGCATATAAACTAAAAGTTGAAATATCCGATTCATTACCGACATGAATTCCATTATAATTTTTTGTCCCGATGGCTTCTGCACAATCTTCAATATGAAAAATTCCATAAGTCTTTGCAATTTTATTAACAATATTAGAACGATAGGGATATCCATAATTATGAATACCTATTATTGCTGAGGTGTTTTTATTAATTTTCTTTTCTAAATCAAGAACGTCTATTTGCAAGTCTGAAAGATCAATATCAACAAATACAGGGATTGCTCCATGCCTAACAACAGCAGCGGCAACAGCAACATATCCAAAAGAAGGTATTAAAATTTCTGACCCCTTAGGTATTTTTAAGGTGGCAAGAGCAAGACTTAAGGCACACGTTCCATTTGATACATTAGTTACGTAATTTATATTTGTATATTTTGAGAATTTTGAACACAATAAATTACTAAATTTTCCCTTTGAGGAAATCCAATTAGTTTTAAGACATTCATTTACATATTCAAATTCATTTCCATCTAAACTGGGTTCATAAACTGGGATCATTTTTAAATTATTTGGAAAATATTAAAAAATATATTTATATAATTATATAATTAACAATCTTATTTAAATAATTTAAATAATAAAAACAGTGTAAAGACTTTTAAATAAATTACTTTATTTTAAAAGTTCTTAATTACTTTTTTTAATCTATATTCGTCAACTTTAGAGATATTTGTATATAAACTAGAAGTATTAGAAGATAACTTTTCAGCATTAGGGAAAATACCATTATTATTTAAATTTATTATTGATGAATTTGGAAAAATAATTGGATAAAACCAATTAGAGATAATTTTATTATCAAGATTGCCTCTTATGATATCCTTATGTTTTTTATTTATTAAGGGCCATAAAAGTAATATGTTTCCATTATATATTTGATATTTAATAATTTTATTAATTGGTAATTTGTCAGCATAAATTTTACACAATCTCATTCTTCTTTTGTTAATTCTTTTTAAATTAAACAAAGCTAGATTAATAAATAAAATTGTTAGAAAATTTGCTTTACCTCTTCTATAAAAATCTTTTGTATAAGGTAGATAAACAAATTTCTTTTCATAAAAAGTCATTCCCTTATAAAAGTAAGATATTAGTGATCTAATTTTCTTCGCTGAGGAAAAAGGCGTATCAATTAAATTTAAAAAAGTTTCAATAGTTTGAGCAACTAATAACCTTAAAGAAAAAGATTGTTTTTCTTTAGAGAGTATTGATAAAATAATTTTATTCAATGCTTTGTCATTCTTTTTAATTCCAAGCATCCCCCCTTGAAAAGCTGAAATAGATTTGCTTGATTGAAAACTGCCTATTAGAGCAGCAGAATTCTTATTAAATAATTTTGAACTATACTCAAGAGTGTGAGAACAATGTGCCAAATCCTCAATTATCTCAATATTATTTAATTGAGAAATTTTTATAATTTCAGATCTATCAACTGGTGTAATTCCATAAGTATGTTGCATTATAAATGCAACAATTTCCTTTTTTTGATCTTTTAATTTATTTATAAGTTTACAAAATTCTGAGGATGAAATACTCCAATCTTTTTCGTTTATATCACAATATAAAGGTAAGCATCCAGATGCCAAAATAGCATTTTCCACAACTTGACAAGTGAAGGCAGGTAAAATTACAAAGTTTCTTTTACTTTTCTTTTTATTCTTAATAATTATAGATCTTAACGCAAGCTCAATACCATATCTACAAGAGGCAATTGGGTATAAATTATAGGCTGGGTATATAGGTGATAAAATTTTATAGAAATTACTAGTCAAAAATTTTTTTTTTAAAATAATAACTTTATATATTAATATTAACATGTTCATAAATTTAATACTAAAAGTTAAATAATCAAATACTTATAAAATGAAAATTAGAATTCCAAAAATAGCTTTATTAATAAAGGAATCAAAAATCAGTAACTATAATAAATTAATAGTCCAGTTATTTTTAGAATGGAGTTTTTATAGAAAATTCATTAATTTAGATAAAGGTTATTTAGAACTTAATCTTAAAGAAATCGAGAATATATTAAATAATCCTATTAGCTTTAGTAAAAGTGGTCTAATTCCTTTGAAAAAAGATGTTAATAAAACCAATTTAGAATCAAATAAATTAATAAAAATTTTAAAGAAATTTGTTTTTATTTATAGATACTTAAATTCATACATAACAACTTTCAATTCATTTTTTATCTATTTATACAAATCCCTTTATTTAAATAAGAAAGAAATAAGATTTATTTTTGAAACTAAAAAATGTAAACATCTTTGGAGTAATTATAAAAATGTAATTTTCTTTGGAATAGAGGATTTAAATCTCATCACTTATAAAAAAATTTCTAAAAAGATAACCTTTAAAAATATATCTAATAAATCATCGATAAGATTAGAAATACGAGATATTATTTCTGATGGACTTGAAACTACAATTTTTAATATTTTAAGAAATAAAAAAATTTCATTTCTAATTAAAGAGAATAATAAAAGCTTTAGAATAAATG
>MDSZ01089312.1_pt1 | contig 25332 bp, 23 predicted proteins | sample 811201 | NCBI WGS metagenome assembly MDSZ01 (sample SAMN05326647, study PRJNA326480) | marine metagenome | isolation source: seawater | place: Indian Ocean: North | collected 2010
ATGCTGATAAAGATGCAATTATTCTTCATTGTCTTCCTGCCTATAGAGAAAAAGAAATAACTGATGAAGTTATTGAAAGTAAAAGAAGTAGAATCTTTGAACAAGCAGAAAATAGAATGCACGCTCAACAAGCCCTTTTGTCTTGTATTATTTCTTAAAACACTTGTCACAAATCTTTTTTATAGGTACAAATGTATTAGTGTTTATGTCTTTTAAGCTTGGATCATCCTTATAAAAATCTTTCAGAAGCTCAAAATGAGCTGTACCAGTGGATAAAAGACTATATGAAAAATTTTCAACACAGTCCATCAATTAGACAAATGATGGATGCCATGGGTTTGAAATCTCCTGCACCGATTCAAAGTCGTTTAAAACATCTACAAGAAAAGGGTTATATATCATGGCAAGAGGGTAAGGCTAGAACTCTTCAGTTGCTTGATGAATTCACAGATGGAATTCCCATAATGGGATCTGTTGCTGCGGGCGGATTAGTTGAAACATTTAATGATGTAAATGAAAATTTAGATATTACAGATGTTTTATCAAGAAAGAATGTTTTTGCTTTAACTGTTAATGGAGATTCAATGATCGATGCTTGTATAGCTGATGGAGATATGGTTTTAATGGAACCAGTTAAGGATAATTTTTCTCTAAAAAATGGAAATATTGTTAGTGCATTGGTTCCAGGATTAGGAACCACATTAAAATATTTTGTAAGGAGAAATCAAAAAATTTTTTTAGAAGCTGCTAATCCTTCATATGAGCCAATAGAGGTAGATCCAAATAATCTTCAAATACAAGGGAGATTGCTAGCTGTTTGGAGAAAAATTTGACAGTCGAATATTAAATCAAATTATCTTTATTAAGGAAATTTCACGTTGGTATATTGCTATAATAAGTAAAAAAAAATAGCTAAAATTGAAAATAAGACTTAAATCAATAAAATTTTATTCATTACTATTATTTACTAGTCTCTTATATGTGTATTTTGCACCTTTAGTTGAAGCCTTTGAAGAAAAAAATGTTCCTTATATAAATAAAAATTATTTAAAAAAATTGCCTTCTAGAGATTACATTTTTGGTCCAGGGGATTTTATAAAAGTCATTGTTTCTAGGGATTTACCAGAGCTTGATACCCTAGCTCTAATTGATGGTGAAGGGACCATAACACTTCCAAAGCTTAAAAGAGTATTTGTAAAGGATTTATCAATAAGTGAGTTAATTAATGTTTTAAATGAGGCTTATGAAGAGTATGTTAATTATCCAAATATTGAGGTTGAAGTTATTGAATATAGACCAATAAGAGTTTTTGTAAAAGGGGAAGTTAAATATCCTGGTGTAGAAATATTAAATGGTTCTCTAGCACTTAAAGATGAATTAATGAAAAAATTAGAAAGAGATAAAATTGAATTAAGTAATGCAAATAATTTTGCTATTTCAAACAAAAATAGAAGTACAGGATTAGTCAACGGGACTAAGTACTTCCCAACCGTTTTCGATGCTATAAGGCAAAGTGGAGGTATTACAAGATATGCAGACCTAACAAATATTCAAGTTATTAGAAATAATAATATATCTAAAGGTGGTGGAAAAATCAGCACATTTTTGAATTTTGAAAAAGCAATCATAAATGGAGATAATACTAATAATATAAGAATTTATGATCAAGATACAATTGTAATCAGAAGAAATGAAACACCAAATGATTTCATTTTTAAGCAAGCGATAAATTCTAAATTAAATCCTAAATTTATGGATATTTATGTATCAGGTAGAGTAAGAAATCCGGGCAAAATAAATTTGCCAATAACCGCAACTTTAAATGATGCATTAAATTTGGCACAAACTTCGGTTTTAAAGGGACCTATAGAATTTATTAGAGTTGAGAATGATGGTAATTTTGTAAAAAAGAATATTAGATATAGAAAACGCAGTAAGAGAGGTTCGTATAATAATCCCCATTTAAAACAGGGAGATTTAATTTTTGTTGGTGAAAGTTTGTTTACTACTACAAGTGCAGTAATCGATGAAGTTACTAGTCCATTTGCAGGTTTGTTTTCTGCTTATGGATTATATAAGGCAATAACTGATGATTAATTCCTAACTATGAAAAAAACAAATTTTACCAATGATAATATCGAGGAAATAAATTTTGAATTTCTTCTGAGAAATAAATTATTTATTGGTTCAGTCTCAATAATTTCATTTTTTTTAGCCTGCATATATTCATTAACTTTAAAGAGGATCTGGGAGGGCCAGTTTCAAATAGTTCTAGAAAAGGATAATAAATCTGGCGCTAGTAGCATTCTTGGCCAACTACCATCATCTGTACAAAAACTAGCAAATTTAGACACAGCTGGAAAAGGTTTAAATACTGAAGTTGGTATTCTTCAAAGCCCTTCAGTCTTAATGCCAACATTCAACTTTGTTAATTCCTTTAAAGAGAAAAATAATGTTAAAAAAGAAATGTTATTCTCTAAATGGAAGCAAAAAAACTTAGCTATAGAACTAGAACCTGGCACCACTATTTTAAATATTGCATATAGAGACGAAGATAAAGATTTAATAATACCTGTTCTTGAAAAAATCAGCTTTACTTATCAGGATTACTCTGGAAGATCAAAAAAAAGATCTCAAGATTTAAATAGAAAATATTTACAGGATCAAATTAAACAATATAAAATAAAAAGTTCTCAATCATTGAGGAAAGCTCAAGAATTTTCAATTGAGCAAGATCTTTTGTTTTTTTCTTCCAAATTTAATAATTTCTTTTCAACTACTAATAGAAATTCATCTTTTTCTACAGGTGTAGGGGAAGAAAAAAAGAGCTCGTTAAATATTGGTGAGATAGTTAAAAGAAATAGTTCTTTTAATAGTTTTAGTAATAGTAATTTAAATTCAGAAAGTAAAAGTAACGAATTTTTTCCTAATATAGGTGTTGAAACTATAAGAATAAATGCTGCTAATACAATTAGAGAAATAGACTCACAGATTCAAGAGATACAGAGATTAGGTGAAGATATTGAAAAGTTACAGTATATTGGCAGCACAATTCCTGCTTTAGTAAAAGAAGGTTTGCCTCAATCCCTAGCTGATATTGAAATTAAATTAGCTGAAACTAAATCCAAATTTACTGAAAAAGATCCAGTAATAAAAAGAATGGTTAGTGAAAGAGAAATACTTATAAAGCTTTTAAGGAAGAGAGCTTTAGGAATTTTAGAGGCTGAAAAGACCAATGCTAAAGCTATATTGAAAGCAGCAGAAAGACCTAAAGGTGTATTTTTGAAATATAAGGAGTTAATAAGAGAGGCCGCAAGAGATGAGAGAACGCTTGTCAATCTAGAGAATCAATTAAGGATTGCACAATTACAAGAATCAATTTCAGAAGATCCTTGGGAATTAATAACAGATCCAACATTAAAAAAATTACCAGTGGGACCGAGTAGAAAAAAAATTGGTTTGGTTGGGTTAATTGGGGGATTTTTTATAGGCATTATAGGAGCTATTTTTAGAGAGAAAAAATCTGATAAAGTTTTTGACCATAAAATCTTAGAAAGTATTTTTGAAGCTCCAGTAATTGGAAAAATAAAAAGTGAAGATATAGAAGAAGAATCAGGAAATTTTACCTTTATTAAAGATTTTTTAGATCTGGATAAAAAGGACAAGTTTTGTTTATTTACAATGGGGCAAATACAAACAAAAAAATTGAGCTTAATACAAGAAAAATTAAATTCAACTTATAATTTACAGGTTGAAGATGATTATTTTTCAGAAAATATTATTCTTAAAAGTTTATCTGATTCTGAAAAAGTAATATTATTAATTTCTCAAAATACATCAAAATTATCTAATATTAAATCTTTCAGTAATAAATTAAATTTACTTTCTTCTAAAGTTGACGGCATAATTATTTTTGAAAATTAAATATTAACTAATATCTAAAATGTTATCTAAAAATTTAGAGTTTTTTTTATATCCTATTCAAATCTAATTTAAATAAAAATTATTTGTTTTTGTTCCATTTTGAAATTGTGATGATGTTAAATAATTGTAGATTAAAAGTTTAAGGAAATGACATTTTAAATGGCATAAACCAAAACCATTAATTTTAAAAAACAATTATAAATTCCTTTTTAGTTACATGCTAGATTAAACTCTGAAATGAATTGGATAAATATTTTGCCTAATTTAGTTATTGGATATAGACATACAGGGATTATTGTCAAGGATATGCAATTATCTCTTAAATTTTATAGAGATTTTCTTGGTTTAGAAGTCATTCAAGATTTTTACGATGATAGTGTGTATATAAATAAAATAACTGGCCTTGTAAACGGATCAGCACATTTTATAAAATTAAAAATGAATGACGGATCTGTTTTGGAATTGCTGGAATACCCTACTCATCCAACCTCTCATCATCAATTAAGTATTATAAATGTTGGAATTGCACATATTGCTTTGCAAGTAAAATGTGCAGAGGAGGCTTACACATTTTTGAAATCTAAAAATGTTAAAGTTTTAAGTAAGCCAATTTTGTCCTCTGAAGGTATTGCTAAGGTCTTCTTTTGTTTAGATCCTGATAATGTTAGAGTTGAGATTGTTGAAATGTTATAAGCTTTTCAAAATGTTTATAAAAATTTATTTCTGATTGATGATGAACAAAAGAGATCTTTTGCCTGATGAATTTGAATATAAAAAATATCTCGAAGACAATAAATTATCTCAATTACTAGGAATTAAGGCTCCAGAAAAACCTAATGAAAAGCTTATCTTACCTACTGTATTTTCTGTAGACCCTGAGAATAAATTACCTTTTCCAGCAGAATTTGATGATCTTTGCAGATTACATTATATTGCCAGAAATAGGAAAGTTTTAACTATTCTTGAATTTGGTGTAGGTAAAAGTACAGTAATTTTAGGAGATGCTATTAGGTTAAATAGAAAAGATTATTACGATTTAACAAAAGAGAATATCAGAAGAAAGGAGCAGTATCAAGTTTTCTCTATAGATAATTACCAAAATTGGATAAATACTTGTCTTCAGACAATGCCAGAAGAACTAATAAATGAAGGTTATAACATCATAAGATATTCTGACCTTGAGATGGGACAATTCAAGGATAGAATTTGCACATATTATTCTTCACTTCCTAATATCTGTCCCGATTTAATATATCTTGATGGACCAGATCAGTTTTCCCCAAAAGGTGAAATAAGAGGACTATCTACAAGACATCAAGATCGAATGCCAATGGCTGCAGATATTCTTTCAATTGAACATTTTCTTCAGCCAGGAACTTTAATAGTTGTTGATGGAAGGACAGCAAATGCAAGATTTCTTATTTCAAATTTTGATAGGAATTGGTCTTACTTATACGTTCCAGAGTGGGACCAACATTTTTTTGAGTTACAAGAAAGCCCATTAGGAATTTACAACAAAAGGATGATAGATCATTGTTTAGGAGATGATTTTTATAAAAGATTAAAAGGAAGTTATTGCATAAAAAAAGAAAATAAATCAGAATAATGTTTTTTATAAAATTTTATTTTATAGTAAAGATTAAATATATTATAAATTCAAAAATATTTTGAAAGTTCTATTTGTTGAACATCCCAATAAACCTTTAAATAGAATTGGATATTGTTCATATTATGGAGAAATATATTATTCTCTGAAAGAAATTTTAGACATAACAATAATACATAAAATTCCAAAAAAAATAAGTGAATTAGGTCAAAATTGGGATGCAATATTATTAGGTTTTGGACATACAGATTCCTCTGATAAAAATTTGCCAATAATCAATCAAGATACAAATATACCTTTATTCCCAATATTAAATAAAGAATATACAGGTTTGGATAATAAATTAGAGTGGATAAAATCAATGAAAGCAAAAGCAGCATTTACTGTTCATCACGATTATGAAAAGTTCGCAAAAATTACTGGCTTACCTTTCCATAGAATAATGTGGTCTGCGAATGCTAATTTGTTTAAAGACTATGACACAAAATACAAATTTGACCTGTTTTTCTCTGGAGTTACCAGACCAGAACAAACTGGGAACCTAAGAGAGAAAATATTATCTAATCTAGATAAATTATCTAAATATAAACTTTCCATTAACGCAAGATCTCAAAAAAACAACTACAAGGGTAAAGTTTTTTCTCCAAAGGATTACGCAAAGAAACTTGCTTGTTCAAAAATATGTCTTGTTACAACAGGTCCAGCTGATCTTGTTGGAACAAGATTTTTTGAGGTTATGGCAGGAAATAAAAGCCTAATTTTATGTAACTATATGGATAATAAAGTTTATGGAGATATGTTAATAGATAATTATAATTGCGTTATGTTTCACAATAAAGATGATTTCTTTGATAAAGCTATTTATTATCTTGAGCATGAAGAAGAAAGACTAAAAATTATTAATAACGCTTATAAAAATTTTCAAAACAATCTTACTTGGGAAGTGAGTTCAAAGAATATCAAAAAAATTATTTTGAGTTATTTAAAATAAAATAAATCAAAAACTATAGTATTATCTTTTTTGATTTATATTATTAGTTGTATTCATAATTCCAAAAAATTTCATAATATGTATTTAATTCCTTTATATTGAATCAATAAATTTTAGTTCATATGGTTTCTGAAAAATTATTATCAAAGTTCTGCAAAGTAACCCCAAATCACTTCTATAAAAATCAAGATAATTTTAAGAAAATTATTAAGGGGGGTAATGAAATGAGGTCTTCAATTAAAAAAGGAAAATATAAGATTATTTCATTTGCAGATAGGCACTTAAGAAGAATGGTAAATATGTTTCGATTTAAACAAAGAGTTAAAAAATATAAGATTATTGATTCTGTAAATATATTTAACATGTCTGATATTGATAAGCATTTTATTAATGAACATAAAAATCTTTTTTCTTCGAAATTAATTTTCCCTTGGATTGCAAAAGCTTATCTAGTTAATAAAGTAATAGATGAATCTGATTATGGGGATACAATTTTTTGGATAGATAGTGATGTCACTGATCTAAAAGAAAATGGTATAAGTAATCTTTTTAATTTATGCAATAATTCAGAAAAAGGGATAGTAGGTTTTCATAATGATTTATGGATTGAGCGAAATTTCACAAAAATGGATTTATTTAATTATTTTGATATTAATCCAGAAGTTTATGGAAGCACTACATGCGGAAGAGGTGGTATTTTTCTTTTTAGAAAGAATGAATTCTCAATTGGATTTTTTAAGAGATTTCTTGAAGTTTGTTCAATAGAGCATTTAATGGATTATTCTCCTTCAAAAGTAAAAGAAAGTGATGATTTTATAATTCATCAGAATGACGAATCTGTCATATCTTTACTTTATAAGATTAATAACATTAAAACTTTTCCTATCCCTTTCTACGATCTAGGCAAAACAGGAATTATTGCGCAACATAGTGGTTATTTTAATGAAGGTATAAATCTTCCAATAGTTTGGCATGATTGCTGGCATGGCAAATCTTATAGAGAATTATGGGAAAATTGTAATAATAAATTTGATAAAAGAATTTCTCCTGAAGAATGCTTATCCATCTCTACTGATTATTTTAAAGATTGACAATAAAATAATATATAAATCGCGAGTTTATTTGCGTGTTTTTAAAAAATTTATAAAAAATTTTTTATCTAATTTTGTTTCTTTTTTAGGATCAATTCCCAATTCATTCCATCAAATGTATTGCGAATTTCTCTACTCTCTAAAATAATAGAATGTTTAAAAAATTTACCAATATAATTTGGATCATTTATAAAGTTTTCTGTATATTTATCTCCACGAATCCCCAATTGTAAATGAATCATTATTATTCCATTCTTTTGGCAAATTCTCTCCATCTCACTACAAAATTTTTCCGGATACAAGGAATGGTCGAATATGTTGGTAAAAATAAAATCATATTTCGTATCTGATGCTTCTAAAAAATGTATATCCCCTTTTTTTGTATATGGTTCGAATGGAACTAAATCTATTCCTATAGCATTAATGCCAATATCAATTAAAGCTTTAACTTCTTGTCCAGTTCTTGAGCCTAAACAAATAGCATTTGATTTGTCTGAAATATATGGATAATTTCTATTAAATATGTCTTTAAAACCAGAATATTTAATTTTCCATTCTTCATTTAGCCATTTATTGATTCTCTCTGGGTCAAGGGTTTTTTCTTTTTGAAAATTTAAGTAGTCAGTATATTTTTGATATTTGTGGGTAAATATTATTTTGGATGAAAGAATGTATTTTTTAATAAGGTATGTAATTGATTTAAAATTAAGAAAAAAATAAAGTGTTTTCCTCGAAATTATTTTCTTTGGAAGTGAATTAAGTATATGTTTCAATTTTATCAATTCTGATTGTTGCATTATCGCGCATTAATTTTTATAGTTAATATGCTTTAGTAATTAAGATTATACTAATTAATTTCTCTAAATAATATTTACATTACTTAAATTTTATAATCTTCTATATTAATTTAAATAATGTCTTATTTAACAAACGGGGCCATAGCTCAGCTGGTAGAGCACCTGCATGGCATGCAGGGGGTCAGGGGTTCAAATCCCCTTGGCTCCATATTAAAAAGTCTTTTTAATCTTTTTTTAATAAAATTTGAAAATCTTTGTCTAGTTGATTTTTTTGTGCTTTTGATAAATTATGTGCCTTAGCAGCATCTTCAATTGTTTCCCATGGAGAAAGAGAACATCCATTACAAAATAATCCATATTTTTCTAAAAGCTCATTAGAGCCTGTTATTTTTTTCAAAATTTCTGAAATTGGAGTAACTTCAGTAGTAAAAATATCTTTAGGATTTGATAGACAAAATTCTTTATTAGATATATTCGGACCCTGCATAGTTCTTGTAAGAAGATTATGTACCCTAGGTGTGTTTCTCCACCACTCAATCCAATATCCAACTTTGGCTTCATCCCATGATAGGTTGCCGTTAATAATTTGCATAATAACTTTATCGAGAACTTTCATTTTAATTAAGGAAATATTTTTATTTATTTGAGATTTTTTCTCAAATTTACCATTTCTAAAGAGAAATATTAATGAGTCTTCCCTTTTACCGTAAATATTAATTTTCAAAAATACTTCTTCTTCAATATTTAAATAAGTTGAATCAAGTTTTTCAAAATATTTGACAATATTATCTAATGAATATTCATAATCGCTATAGCCAAAACATAATAATGAACCTTTAAAGCTTTTTCTATCTTCGTTCAGTTCTTTTTCAATATAATCTTTATCGTAAATCTTATCCTTGTTATAGGTTTTCTTTAAGAAATAATTATTCATCAGATCATAAGAATCTCCTGGAATTAAAGGAATCAAATGATCCATTTTTTTCTTCTGTTTAAAAAACCCAATTACATTATTAATGTTATTCGTAATTAGTGTATTTCTATATTTTTTATGCTGTTCAAGCCAGAATCTTACATGAGATGCAAAAGGTATTATAAAATCGCTTTTATACATTGATATCGCTTGAACAAGCATTTCTAGTCTTCCATTACAAGCATTTATCATAATTTCTTTTTTTTCGCTATCGCTCAATTGGCTCCAACAAAGGGGATATCCAGATGCACCCGTTGAAAAAATACATGCTAATAAATGAACCGGCCCAATTCTGTCAGCTATATTTGGGTTAAGCCCCGCATCATTTAAGTTTAGGAATCGGAAAGAATTACGTTCAAACAAAGCAATACTGTCAAGAAAAAGTGATTTTGGTCTAAAAAATGTAATATAAGTATTTGCTTCAATTTGGAATTTTTTTTCAAAATCTAATGCCTTAAAATTATTAAAATTATTTTTTTTTAAAAAAGAACTGATTCTGTTGTTTTTAAAGTCCGGGAAAATTATTAATTTATCTTTTCCAATAGCTTTAAGAGTCGGTAAGTGGAAATGATCAGAATGTTCATGAGTAATGATTATATAATCTGGATCTAAATCAGATCCGCTAACTATAGGTTTTGGGTATTGCCTCCAAGATCCAAGCATCGCCGGACCGTCCAACCATGGATCAAATAATATTATTTTTTCTCTAAATTCTAATTCTAAAGAAGCGTGAGAATGTAAATTAATTTTTGGTATATCATTTAATTTTTTAAAATCTAATTTATTACATTTATTATTTTTTTGATAATTTGTACCTTCAAACTCAATAAGTTCATTTGCATTGGCGGTAAGGTAATTTCCCTCAATTTCTAATTTGATTGAAAAAGCATTCTGAGTTGAATTTTTGCAAATACCGTCCTTGTAAAACCACCAGTTATGTAAGGGACAAAATAATCTTTTATCTTTTTTTTGAATAAGACCACCCATGTGTGGACATGTTCTTGAGATAAGAAAGAATTTATCTTCATTTTTGGTTATAAAAAATTCTTTACCTTTATAGTTAACTAGATTAATATCACTTTTTAATTCTTTTAACTTTATTATTTTAGTTCTGCTTGGCATTATAAATTAGTAAAAAGTAATTAAGATATTGTTTTTTATTATAACGAATTTCAAATCTTAGTAATTAATTTGCAGACTTTATATTTAAAGTAATCAAAAATTGTATATAAATATTGAAGATTATCCTTTTTTATTGAACAAAATCTTTGATATACTTTTAAATTAATATTAAGCCAATAAATTTTTTCTTAATATTCTTGTAAATCTAATAAAAGATAATGCTCAAAAATTTTTTTAGAAAAATATTTAAACTTATTTCGGATACTATATATCTGTTACTACCTCAAGAATTATTCCCAAATAGTAATTTTTATAATACATCAAGCTATGGAATAATTAAGTTACTTAAAGAAGAGCGAGATAGAGAAGTTTATGATACTTTCGCAGGTGCAATTAAAGAAAGTTTACCTTTCATTGGGGATGGTATTGAAATTAGAAAGTATGCAATTCAATTAGCGCAAAAAAATCAGAGTAAATATTGTAAAGATGATTTGTTTTATTTAGAATTTGGAGTTTTTAAAGGAGCAACAGCAAACTTTTTTTCAAATTATGTAAAAAATCTTTATGCATTTGATAGTTTCCAAGGACTAAAAAAAGATTGGAACGGAATGGGATTGAGCAAAGGGCATTTCAATTTGGGAAATAAATTACCAAGAATGAAGTCTAATATAAAAGTTATTCATGGATATATTGAAAATACTTTGGATGATTTTCTATTAGAATATAAACCTCAAATCAACTTTGTACATATGGATCTTGATCTATATAGTTCAACAAAATTTGCTTTGCAAAAAATAAAACCTTACTTAGTTCATAACTCAGTTTTACTTTTTGATCAGTTTTATAATTATATAAATTGGAAGGAAGGAGAATATAAAGCATTTCAAGAAGTATTTTCTACTTTGGAATTTTCTTATAAAGCCTTTAGACTAAATGGTTGTCAAGTAGTTATTCAAATAATAAAAAATTAATTGAATAATTCAAATATAAATCACTTCATTTTTTATTTATTGTTTTTCTTACTTAAGTAAAAAGCTAATCTTCTACTTAAAACCATTAATGTCCAAGTAGGATTAGTGACTCCATTGGAGGGAAAAACATTTGTCCCAGACATAAAAAGATTACTAAAACCTTTTATTTGAAGATTAATATCTATTTCACCTAAATCCGCTTCTTTTTTGAAAGGAGTTGAACAACTAGGATGTAATCCAGCGTACATATTTTTTCTTTTAAAAGAGTCTTTATTTATATTTCTTACTTTATTTCCAGTTAATTTATTAATTTTGTTTCTAACGAAAAGATGATTAACAGTAGGATCTTGATAATTTATATTTATCATTTCTAATTGATTATTAAACCACTTTTTGTTAGATATGCTTAATTTAGATTTCGAGTTTTGTGGCTCTTCCATAAATAATTCAATAGATTTATTACGCCTTGATTGACCAAATGTTGTTAAAATTAAAATCATTGACGTTAAATATACGTTTAATTTATACAAGTTATAAGAAATAATTTTTAAGACGATATTATTATTTTGCCTAAAGATATTTAGGAAAAAATCTGAACCTATTTTTTTTGCGTCTATTTGAAAAGCAAAATTTATTGACTTGTTGAAAACAATCAAACAATCTTCATATTTTTCTCTTTTTTCATTTAGATATCCTTTATGAATATTTGGCATCACATTTGAAGATACCTTCCCGATTTTGAAATGAGGGTGATCTTTTAATTTGAAATCTCTTTTTTTTATTAATTCATTTGAAATGCACTTAAGGAAGTGACTATATATTGGAATATTACCTAATCCACCACAACATAAAATAATTGATTTTTTAATATTGATTTTAATTTCTTCTTTTTTATTTGAAATTGTTATGTATGTTATCTTTTTACTTTTACTGTCAAAATTAAAATTATTTAAAGTTAAATTTTCAAAACATGTTATGTTTTCATTAAATTCTATATTTAGACACTCAAACATATTACCTAGTACTCCTCTTTGACTCCTGTGTAGATAAGTATTATTATCTTGTTTTGATAGATGACATATATTATCGTGATCAATATTTAGTTCTTTCGAGAGTAATTTGGAAAATTTTAGAAGTTCATCATAATTAATTGGCCAATCTTGAATTTCTTCAGGAGTAAGGAGATAACATTTACCAGCCCATAAATCTGTGTTCCCTCCAAAATTACCTGAATTTGTAGGAGTATAGTTTTTTGTGAATTTATTTACGTATGGTGGGACATATCTAGTTCTTTCCTTAGATTTTTTTTTAAAAGCTATGTCAACTAACGCTATTTTATTACTTTCAGATAATTGATTAGCTAATAATGAACCTGCAGCACCTGATCCAAAAATGACATAATCAAAACTATATTCATTATTTTTATTCATTTTAATTTTTTCTTCTTAATAAATATTTTATATAGGATTTTAAAAATTTTTATTATGCTAAAGCGGATTTTAAAGAAAATATTTTTTAATGAAAAAATTAAAAGTTCATTTGATTGTAATCCCTTTTTTAAAATAGTAGTAAATGAGTAAAAACTTAAGTAATTAGTATTTTCAGGATATTTAAAACCTAGACCTACTCTAGAAAAATTTGATTTGCTGCTTAATAAAAATAAGTCTTCTAATAAATTTGGATCATACATTCTTTTATTAACTAATAATGCCTCTTTTGCTTGTGTAATATTGGAGAAAGAAATACATGCGAAATCTATCATTGGATTTTTAAGTGCAAATATCAGTCTTGCTTCTTTCTCCTCTAAATTATATTTTTTTAATAAAATATTTTTTTCTTTGATTTGACTATTTATTAATGATTTAGGCTTGATTTCCATTCCATAAGGGGCATACCAATTGCCAAAATTATTTATATTTTCCCCAAATGCTCTTAACGCTAATAATTTATTTTTTTTATCCTTCTTTTTAATCAATGTATTTTTAAATTCTGATTCAAATAGAGAATAATGTACTGCCAAAGAAAATGATAAGGTTGATTTCTTTTTTAAATCTAAAAGATATTCACTATCATGAAATAAAGGAGAAAGAAAAAATTCATCAATAGAATACCTTTTTTTTAGAAAAAATAAATAATTCTCGAATTTTTTCCAACTATATTTATCTGAAATTATATTCCTAATATCGCCTGCAATTTGTACACTAAATCCTCCCCCCTTTAGTAATTCCTCTGTTAATTCTAATTGAATTTCAGGAAAGGATTGTCTAGAAAAATCTATTTTGCATATTATATTTTTGCAATCTTTAATTTCTTTTAATCTAGCTAATTTTTTAAAGGAATTATCGTATGTAGGCGAAATATGTAATCCACATCCTTCTGACAATAAAAATTTTAATGCTTCAATTCTAAGATTATCTTTATCTTTGGTTTCGTGTCTACCTAATCTACCTGTACCAGCAACTATTTTAAAATTATTTTTAATCATAAAAGATATTTTTAAGTGGGTTATATTCCAATTTAATTAATACTTTATCACGTTCAATTTCGAGTTTACTAATATGCTATAGATTTTTATTCACTATGTATTTGAGTGTTTTAAAAAAGGATTTCAAAATCAGATTTTAATTAATTAGAAAACTTTTATAAATATGCAATATTAGTAAATTTATTCAAAATTTAATATTGAAATAAAAAAAATTCTGTATTTAGAAAAGATGAATTTAATCTTAAAAAGAGTAAAATTATTATTTAAAACTGTATTTTTTCACATAGTAATATATACATTGTTCTATTTATATTATCTAAAACTTCATATTCTGAGCTCCAATTTGTTGCCTCATCAGGAATTATTTTCACTGTAAATTTATTTGCTATTAATTCATTAATAATTTTATTCATTTCAAATTGATTTATATTATATGGTTGATCTATTCCCTTGCCGCGAGCTACTTCAAATTTATCTGAATTTCCTAGAAAAGTTCTTAATAAAAGAATTTTTTTTGTCGAATTAATTAGATTTCTTAAACCTGCTTTATGATTATCTAAATGCTCATAGGTTGCTGAACATATAACAATATCAGATTCAGTGACGCTTGATAATTCGATGTCTTGTAAAGATATACTATTTTTCTGTTCCGGGAAAAATTCGGCAAACAATTCTAAGTATAATCTATCAATATCATATCCTTTATATATAATCCTTGAGTCGATACCTATTCGCTTAATTTCCTTCCAAAATTGACCGTAATTACAACCAATATCACTTAAATAATACTTTCTTTTTTTATCAAGTAATTTTTCTATAATTGATGCAATCTGTTTACACCAAGTTAGATCAACTTTTTTGGCCCTATTCCTGTAAAGATCTAAATTGCTTTTAATTGATTGAGAATTATTTGTTGCCAATTTAATAATTGCAGTATTAATATTAAATATATTAATTAAGTTATAATTTTGCTCTCTTATGTAAATAAGAAAGATAATATTTTATGAAAGTAATTAAAAATGAATTGGATAACTTAATTTTAAAAGCTCTCAATGAGCATAAAGAACTTTTAAATATTTTTGATAGTAAATTTATAAAAGAAATCATAAATTTTTCAATCCTAATAAGTAACACTTTGAAAAGTCAGGGAACTATTTTTTGGTGTGGGAATGGAGGAAGTGCTTCAGATAGTCAACATTTCTCCGCAGAGCTATTAGGGAGATTTAAAAAGGATAGGATACCCCTTAAGTCGGTTTCGTTAAATACAGACTTATCATTAATGACGTGTATTGCGAATGATTTTGGTTATGAAAATATTTTTTCAAGACAAATTGAGGGTCTTGGAACAAATAAAGATATGCTTATTGGTATCTCAACATCTGGTAAAAGTGTGAACGTAATAAACGCTATCAAAGAGGCTAATGGTAAGGGGATTCAAACATTAGCATTATTGGGAAATGATGGTGGGGAAATAATCAATATTGCTAATCATTCTATTGTGATTCCTTCTTCAAATACCGCTCGAATTCAAGAAATGCATACTTTTATCGGTCATCTATTATGCGAATTAATTGAGAAGGAACTAAATCTTGCCTAAAAAGATACCAGATTATCAGTCTATTCATACACTAATATTCGATTTTGATGGTGTATTTACTAACAATAAAGTAATTGTGGATAGTAATGGGATTGAAAGTGTAATTTGTGATAGATCTGATGGATTGGCAATTGATTTACTTAAAGAATTTATTAAATTGAAAAATTGGGATTTGAAATTTTTTATTCTCTCCAAAGAAAAAAATAATGTAGTCAAAAAAAGGGCAGAAAAGTTAGGAATGAAATGTTTTAATGCAACATCAAATAAAAAAGAATTTATTTTAGATTATTTAAATCGAAACTTTAAGGATAATAAAAATACGAAAAATGGAATTGTTTATTTAGGTAATGATCTTAATGATTATGAAATTATGGATTATGTTGGATATTCAGTAGCACCAATCGATGCTCATAAAATTATTTTAAATAAAGCTGATCTTGTTATACAAAAAAAAGGTGGGGAAGGTTTTGTAAGAGATTTTGTTGAAAAATTATTATTAGAAAATGGTTTGATTTATCATGAGATAATAAAAATGATAAGATAATAAATTAGTGCAAGTCTTATCTAAAAAATGATATTTATTGTTGCTGAAATTGGAATTAACCACAATGGGGATATTAATCTATGCAAGGAATTAATTGATATTGCAGTTGATTCTGGCTGTGATGCTATAAAACTTCAAAAAAGAGATATAGATTTAGTTTATGCTAAAGAGTTCTTAGATTCAGCTAGAGAAAGCCCATGGGGGAATACTCAAAGAGATCAGAAGAAGGGTTTAGAATTTACTTATGAAGATTATGTTGAGATATCAAATTATTGTAAAGACAGAGGGATCGAATGGTTTGCATCTGCATGGGATATAAATAGTCAAATATTTTTGCAACAATTTAATTGTAGATTTAATAAAATTGCATCAGCTATGATTGTAAATGAGGATCTATTAAAAATTGTTGCTAGAGAAGGTAAACATACTTTTATTTCTACTGGCATGAGCACTTATGAAAATATAGATAGTGCAGTAAATATTTTCAGGGAGTTTAATTGTCCTTTTGAATTAATGCATACTGTTTCGACCTATCCAATGCGGGATGAAGATGCAAACTTATCGCTTATATCTACATTAAGAAATAAATATAAATGTAATGTGGGATATAGTGGCCATGAAGTTGGTTTAGCAGTTTCATATGCAGCAGCAGCTTTTAATATCAGTTCTTTAGAAAGACATATTACTCTAGATAGAGCTATGTATGGTTCTGATCAAAGTGCTTCATTAGAACCATCAGGTTTAAGACAGCTGGTTGGTGGAGTTAGAAAAATCGAGAAAGCGATTGGAGATGGAGAAAAGAAAATTATTGATGCGGAAATACCCATTGCAGAAAAATTGAGAGGCCATATCAATTTAGACTCAAAAAAATAGGAAATTGATAATCGCATTAATACCTGCAAGATCAGGATCAAAAGGTGTCCCTAACAAGAATATAAGAAATCTTTGTGGTCATACTCTACTTGAGTGGTCCATTCAAGCTTGTAAGCAATGTAATCTTATTGATGAAATATATGTATCAACTGACTCAAAAGAATACAGAGAAATGTCAATAAATTACGGAGCAAAAGCGCCATTCCTGAGGCCAGAAAATATTTCTAGTGATCTATCAACAGATTATGAATTTTTTATACATGCTCTGGATTGGTTTAAAAATAATTTAAAAGAACCCGAATATATAGCTCATATTAGGCCTACAACACCTCTTAGGAATCCAAAATTAATAGATAAAGCGATTGATACTTTTGTGAAATCCAAAAAAGGTACTGCACTAAGATCAGTTCATGAGATGTCAGAATCTGCTTATAAAAACTTTGAAATTGCGGAAAAGGGAAATTTGCAAACTATTTTCTCAAAAAATTCAGATCTTGATGAGTCTAATAACGCTAGACAGAGTTTCCCAAAAACTTATATTGCCAATGGTTATATTGATGTAATATCTTCAACGTATTTAAGAAAGAATAATCTTCTTCATGGAAATTATGTATTACCATTTGTGACACCAATATCCTTTGAGATTGATGAGGAAGCTGATTTTGATTTATTAGAATATAAAATTAATAAAAACCCTGCATTAAAAGAGCTTATTTTCAATTAAAACTTATGAAAGAAAAGTTTTCCTTCCATTTAGATCCCCAGACTGTGAGAAAAGTCAGTACAAAGTACAGATCAATTAATACTAATATTCCTGCTCCAGGAACAAAAGAAATTCTTTCTAGATTAAATGCTGTTGAATCTAGATCTATGCATGGTCAATTACCAATAGTTTGGACAAAAGCCGAGGGATTTAACGTTTTTGATTTGAAGGGAAATCGTTGGATAGATTTTACATCAACTATATTTGTAGCAAACGTCGGACACTCAAATAAAAATATTGTTGAATCTATTAAGCGTACCGTTGATGATCCATTATTAAGTTGTTATGCGTACAGTAATTTAATAAGAGCTGAATACCTCGAAGAGTTAATCAATTTCTCTGGAGATAATTTTGAAAAAGCTTTTCTACTTTCAGCAGGCACAGAAGCAACAGAAGCTGCGTTTAAATTAATGCGTATGAAAGGTCAAAGTACAGGAAAGACTCGTTTAGGAATAATTTGTTTTGAAAATAATTGGCATGGAAGAACATTGGGCTCTCAAATGCTTAGTGGCAACTCAAAACAAAAAGAATGGATAGGTTTTCATGATAAAGATATTCATCATTTACCATTCCCATATCCTTGGGCAGTTAAGCCAGAAGATAGCGTGGATTTTTTAATGAAAGGTCTTGATTACCTATCACAAAAAGGAATAAATATTAAAACAGATATCTGTGGATTTATGTTGGAAACATTTCAAGGATGGGGATCAATTTTTTATCCTAAAGAATTTGTTCAGGCTATAAAAAATATTTGTCTTGAGAACAATATCACATTAACCTTTGATGAGATGCAATCAGGATTTGCGAGAACAGGAAAGAAATTTGGATATGAGCATTATGGGGTGAGTGCTGACCTTATTTGTACAGGTAAAGGAATGGGTGGAGGAGTACCTTTGTCTGGAGTTATTGGTTCTTCTGAAATAATGGATTTACCTGAAGTAGGCAATATGAGTAGTACCCATTCTGCAAACCCTTTAGTTTGCGCAGCAGGTTTAGCTGTCTTGAAAGAAATAAAAAATTTGAATTTATTAGAAGAAACAACTAGAAAAGGAAAAATACTAATTAGCAAACTAAATCAAATTAAAAATAAGTACCCTGATAGGATTAGTTATGTATTTGGTAAAGGTCTTATAGCGGCAATACTATTTAAAGATCCTGAAAATAATCTGCCTGATCATTTAATCGCAAGTGTTGTTTCTCAAAAGTGTATGCAAAAAGGTTTACTAGTTGTTCATACAGGTAGAGAATCAATTAAAATAGGACCCCCATTAATTATTTCTGATGATGCTTTAATTGAGGGATTAGACGTTTTGAGTGAGTCAATATCAGAAGCAATAAATTAAAATGTCCAAAAACAAATTTTATTTAGGAGGAAGGACTGCTTTAGTTACTGGAGCTGCAGGTTTACTCGGATATTCCCATTGTGAAGCTCTGCTAGAAATGGATGCAAGAGTTGTACTTACAGATATTAATATTGATTCCTTAAATGAATCTTATGAACAACTTTTAAGTATTTTTAAAAAGGAAAATATATTAAAACTAGAAATGGATATTACTAACAGTAATTCAATTGAAGAAGCGGTTTCAAACCTTGCTGAAAATAATATTTTTATTGATATCTTAATTAATAACGCATCTATCGATCCAAAAGTCGATTCCAAAAAAGGGTTGTTAAATACTTCAAGACTTGAAAATTTTTCTTTAGAAGAATGGAATAAACAAATCAATGTTGGACTAACAGGAGCTTTCCTTTGCAGTAAGATTATTGGCCAAACTATGGTAAATAATAAACTAAAAGGCGTAATTTTAAATATAGCCTCTGATTTATCTATTATTGCCCCAGATCAGAGACTATATAAAGTTGATGATTTAGACGAGACTCAGCAGCCAGTTAAACCAGTTACTTACTCTGTTATAAAATCTGGGATTATTGGGCTAACTAAATATTTAAGTACTTATTGGGCCTCAAACTCAATAAGATGTAACGCTTTATCTCCAGGTGGCGTATACAATAACCAACCTGATTCATTTGTAAAAAAAGTTTCAGAATTAATACCTCTTGGTCGCATGGCATCTAAGGATGAATACAAATCTGCTATTCAGTTTTTGTGTTCTGATGCTTCTTCTTACATGAATGGCCATAATTTAGTTATGGATGGAGGTAGAATTGTTTGGTAGTGACATAAAGTTTAATAAGTTCTTTTGTTATTGAGAATTTTTGAGAGCTCATTTGGATATGTATAATAAATAATTAAACAGATTATGCTTCTTACAAAGCTTTATAGATCATTTCTATAACTATATGAGAAAATTATTTAAATTATTTCTCCATTTACTTTTTAAGTGCTCCTTTATTGAGAAACCACTTCCAAGTAATCCATTTGGTAAAAAAATTAGAGCTTCTAAAGAAAAGTATATGGCTCTGCATTTGGAAGCAATTAACAGGAAGGATAGTGAAATAAGTAAATTTGAGAAAAACTATGGCTACAATATCGACAAAGAATGGTTTGATGAATTAGCTTTACATACTCAAGCTTGTATTAAAAAAACTAGGCTTAATTATAGTCATGGAAAATTATTATATTGCGTATTAAATAAATACTTAAATAGAAAGACTTTAAAAAAATCCTCCAAAATTACCATACTTGAAACGGGAACGGCACGAGGATTCTCTTCAATAATTATGTCTAAGGTTTTGATTGAAAATAAAGTCAATGGGCAAATAATTACAATAGATTGTATTCCACATAATCAAAAAATTTTATGGAACTGTATTGATGATTTCCAAGGTCCAAAAACCAGAGCAGAATTACTGGAGAAATGGACAAAAGAATTATCAAATATTACCTTTATCCAAGGTTGGACAAGATCAACTATTAAAAAAATTGGGTTGTCAAGAATAAATTTTGCTTTTCTGGATGCGCAGCATACAAAAGAAGATGTATTAGAGGAATTTAGATTTATTAATGATAGACAGGCCAAAGGGGACATTATATTTTTTGATGACGTAACTCCAAATTTATTTCAGGGAGTTTGTGATGCCGTCAATGAAATTGAAAAAAATTATCAATATAAAATAAAAAGATTATTTTTCTCAAAGGATAGATCTTATGCGATAGCAGAGAAATTTTAGTTTTGAATTGAAATTTAATTTAAGTTATTTGCAATTTCTTAAAACATTAATAGCATCTTCTTCAGTCATAGAATATGTAATTGGTAAACAAATATGTTCTTTTGAAAATTCATTTTCGCCAATGAAAGTGTAGTTGATTGCATTATCTTTAAAAATACTTAATAGTTGATTATCCTTGTCGTAAACTTGAGATGTTTTATATTTCGATTCATTTAAAAAACAAATGTATTTGTAATATGAAGGTTCAAATTTTATTGAATCGTCATATTGATTTGAAAGGAGAAGATCTTTTTGTAAATTTGAATCATACAAATTAGCTATTTTTCTTTTTTTATATATTAAATCTGAATAGTTTTTTAATATCACATTAGCTATTCCTGCTGAAAATTCATTTAATCTTGCGTTTGGGTAAGCGGGTAAAAAATGTTTTACTTTACCTTCGTAATTGATAAATTTTCCATAATCTTTCATTTTCCTAATACAATTAGCTTTTTCTTTATCCTTAATTATTACAAGACCACCTTCTCCTGCCGGAATAGGTTTTGTTGGAAAAAAAGAAAGAATTGCTGCATCACCAAAAGTTCCAACATATTTATTATTTATTTTAACCAGAGGACTATGTGCACAATCTTCAATTAAAATTATGCCCCTTCTCTTACATAATTCTGAAATACTCTCGATATCAGGATTAGGGTATCCTCCGATGTGAGTTAGAATTATCGCATCTGGATTTTTATTTAATGCCTCTTTAATAACCTCTAAAGAAGGCATTAATGAAAAACCAACGGAACCTAATAAAAGAATCTCAGCATTAGAGTTAATCCATGGAAGACAAGAGGCAAAATAAGTATTTGATTGTATAGCAATCCTCTTGATTCCTTTATAAGATTCATTCAATAATTGAAGTGCAGTACCGCCACTTGATACTGTAATACATTCTCTTTGATAAAATTTTGAAAGATTATTCTCTAAATTTTTTGATTCAGGTCCATTTGACCAAAATCCTGAGCTAAGTATTTCTTTAGATTTCTCATTAAGTTGAGAATTTATATAATCAGGGAACTCTAATAATTTAAAATTCATAGTTGTTATAGACCATCATCACCATACCAATAATTATTCCATCTTTGGTCTAGATATTTTAAATCAGTTCCAAATCTTAAATCACATGATAATCTTGGCTCATTTGAATTTGATTCAAATGATGCATGTACAATATTTAAGCAATGAAATATAACATCACCCTTATTGACTTTTGGAATAAGCCAATTCTTAGAAGTTTTATTAGCCAGATCACCTAAATCATAACTAATTATTCTTTGCTTTCCTTTTAATTCTGACCTGTCTTTAAAGAATGCTTTATGTGAATTTTCTAAATAGATTAATTGTCCATGATTTATGTCTGCATTTCCTAGGGGAATCCATACTGTAACAACTTTAGAATTGTCATTAGATTTGTAATATTCTCTATCTCTGTGAGCTGCAGTAGTGCTATTACTTATTTTAGAGAAACTTCTAATAATCGCTCTTTTTGTAAGTACAGATTCTTTAGAAGAGAGCAATACTTTGGATATTTCTTTTAGAATATCGTTATTTATAAATTCTAGAAATAATTTAGATTTTACAAATATCTTCGCTGGATGATCACCACAGCCATGCGGGATTTCTGGATTGCTTATTTGTATCCAGTTTTTCTCTTTCCTTATAAAGTTACCTTTGAATAGATTGAAATAAGCGTCCTTTATTTGATCTATATAGTCCTTTTTAAACACATTTTGTATTACTACAAAACCATTCTCTTTGAGGTTGAATTTATAATTTCTAGGATTTTTAATTAATTCATCTCTGTCCAAATAATATTTACTTGGTGCTTTGTGCGCAAAAAATTCTTTTTGAGAAGAAATTAACTTATAGCTGCTCACAATTATATAAACACTTTATTAATGCTCAAGTTATTTTAACTATGATTAAGAATGATTTCAAAGAATTTTAAAGATTATAAATAATTTTTTTTAGCTCTTAAAAAAAATAGTAGTTACATTTTTTGATTTAAATTTATAGGAGTTTAAGGTATTGTTGATAAATTTTATTTTGGGGTATAGGCTAATTAAAAAATCCATTTGCTTTGACAATTTAATATGTACTTTTCGATGAGCAACATAATCATGATGATTCCCAAAGTCATCTCTTAATCTATTAGATTTGTTTTTATTAGTAGAATATAGGTCGAAGCCATATAAATTAATTTTTTCAATTCCATTACTCGAAGCATATTCACATGCCTCATATATAGCTAGTAATCCTGTATTCCCTATATTTAATGGAAAAGTATCCATCGATTCACTTTTTGTAATTCCTCTAACTTTTACTCCTAGGCTGTTCAGTCTATATGTATCTCTCATTGATTTATGACTCATAAAGTTTGCTGGTCTTGCGAAAATAGATTCTTTAAGATTAACTAGCAATAAAAAAAATATATTTGGAATTGGTTCAACAATATTTGAGATAATAGATATCTCTTTTTTTCTTAATTTTAAATAATCTTTAAAACTAAGATCTTTACCAGAATAATTTGCCATATAAATTTTTGTATATGAATTAAAATCTTCTCCAAAGAATTTGTTTGCAGAGAATCCTCTTCCACAAACCGCAATGTTTTTATGAATTTTTTTTGATAAATTATTCCTATAAAAAATTTTCCTTATTATTTTGGAAAATAATCCTGCAATAAAATATAAAGGCCATAAATTTGCAATAATAATATGTTTATAGCTTTGCATTAATAAAATAATAAATTTTTATCCTAGATAAATATATTTAATAGTCTAGGTAGTTATAAGATAAATAAGATATATTTAATAAAAATTATGTTTTATTATGATTTTAAATAATAAAAATATTTCATTTAATATATTAAATAGAATTTTTGAAAAACTTGATGCGAAAAATAAGTCATTAGCTATTTCAATAATATTACTTTCTCTAGTAGCCTCGTTAGCCGAATTTTCATCCTTGGGTCTTTTGGTCCCAACATTAAATTTGGTTTTCAATGATCAAGATACATTATTCAATATTATCTTTTTAAAAGATATGAATGAAGATACCAGGAAAATTTTGGTATTTGGATTGTTATCTAGCGGAATAATTATGTGTGGATTTTTGAAAGTATTTCTAACAGGAGAAATTCTTTATAGGAACGATAAGTTATCTAATAATTGCTTTATTAATGCTTATAAAAATGTTTTTTCAAAAAATATTGCTGAGATTTTTGAATTAAATTCATCATCTCTAATCTCTACATTAACAGATGGCTCTTATGCATTCTCTTATGTTATTTTACAAATTTCCATATTATTTTCTTCTTTAATTCTTTTAATAACAACTTTTTCACTTATCTTAATTATTTATCCAAAAATAACATTGGTTTGCTCTTCATTGGCAGGTTTGTTTTATATATGTTTTTACTCTTTCACAAAAAATATTTTTAAATTAAATGATTTAATAACAAAAGAAAAACTGTCTAAAAGATTAATAAAGCTAAGAGAAAGTTTCGGAAATATAAGACAAATTATTTTATATAATCAAAATTCATACTTATCTAAAGAAATTAGCCAGATTGACTTTAAGTTAAGAAGATCTCAGAGTATTTGCTCTTTTTGGGGTTTAGTCCCAAAACCATTAATCGAAGTTCTGGGAATAATAATAATACTTTTAATTTTTTTTAATACTTCTACAGATGATTTACAAGATTTTATTGTAATTATTGGAATATTTATTTTTGCTTTTAATAAAATATTAACTGGTATGAACAGCGTTTTTAATAGCTGGGCAGCAATAAAATCAAGAAAAAGTTTACTAGTTAGTTTTTTAGATTTAATAAGTAAAAATGATATTAAATTTAATAAAGATTATAATAAGGAATTAAGGATTAATTGGAATATCTTAGAGTTTAAAAATGTTTATTTCCAATATAATAAATCTTCAAAACCAGTCCTCAAAAATGTAAGTTTTAAAATTAAAAATGGGGATAAAGTATCTATTGTTGGAGATACGGGTTCAGGTAAATCAACGCTTTGTGATATTTTGATGGGATTATTTCCTCCTACTAGTGGAAAAATTTTGCTAGATGGTAAGGATTTATATGCTTCTAAAAGTTTAATAAAAGGCTGGAGGTACTCAATAGCTCATGTTCCCCAAGAACAATTTTTTAGTGATGGAAATTTGCTTGAAAATTTAATTTCATCTAATCCTGAAAAAGAAATAAAAGATTCTGAAATCAAAAGTTTGTTAATTAATACCAAAATTAACTTTGTCAAACATGATTTAGAATCATTAACCCTAAAGAATATAGGAGAAGAAGGTTGTTTTTTAAGCGGAGGTCAACGTCAAAGGGTATCAATTGCAAGAGCAATTTATAGAAATCCATCCTTATTAATATTAGATGAGGCAACAAATGCTTTAG
>MDSZ01006157.1_pt1 | contig 25331 bp, 25 predicted proteins | sample 811201 | NCBI WGS metagenome assembly MDSZ01 (sample SAMN05326647, study PRJNA326480) | marine metagenome | isolation source: seawater | place: Indian Ocean: North | collected 2010
ACGCCCCCAAATCGCGTAGCGTTTCGGCCAGAAGTCTTCGCCTTCGTCATAAAAACGTTCGGCATTTTCATTTACCACGACCCCCAGCGACACACAGTCAACACGGGTACAGATGCCGCCATCAAATTTCGGTGCACGACCATCAATTGCCACTGCATGGCACTGATCAGGCTCCCCGATCTGCTGCACACCAGCATCAAGCAACATGCGCAGCAACGTTCCTCGATTATACGGGGTCCCGCGGATCAGGAAATTCTCGGCAACGTCGCCCCAGGCTTCTTTCAGCCATTCGATATTGGCCTCAAACCCGCCAGCAGCCGCGACAAAGGCCGTTGCCGTGATGGTTTGATCACCGACATTCAGGCTCTTGAATGCGCCGTCTTCAAGCGTGATCCCGGTGACCATTGCATCATAATGGATTTCAACGCCCAGTCCCTCGGCGTGGCGATAAAGCGCATTCAAAAGCTGCTTTCCGCCGCCCATAAAGAAGGCGTTGGTCCGTCCCAGATGCAGGGTCCCACCCAAAGGCGGCTGGAACTGCACCCCCCGGCTTTCGAGCCAGTCAACAGCTTCTGTCGATTTGCGAAGTGTCATGCGGGCAAGCTTTTCATTGGTCTTGCCCTTGGTCACACGCAAAAGATCTTCCCAATATTCTTCTTCGTCATATGTACCGCTAAGTACTGACAACGGCCCAAGATGCATCGGGCGCAAGTTTCGTGTGTGGCGCGTATTGCCGCCCCGGTGCGTGCGCGGCGCACCTTCCAGAACACAAACACGAGCCCCCTTTTCCGCCGCAACGATTGCCGCGATCAGCCCGGCCTGTCCGCCACCGGCAACAAGCACGTCGTAGTGGTCATGATGAGTTTTCACAGCCTCGGCACCTCTCTTTGTATTTTTGTGAATACTCTTGTATACAATTGTCTGCAAAACTTGTGATTTCGGAAAGCTTGTGTCAAGTTAAAACCAACCAGAACAAAGCAGGTGCCCATCCATGAGCCCAGATACGGCCGATCAGCAGCCGCGAAGTGAAGTTGCCTACCAAAAGCTTTTGACGGCGATCCAGCACGGAGAACTCAAGCCAGGGACCCGAATCCGCGAGGTGGAGGTTGCTGAAAGATTCGGAATTAGTCGTACCCCGGTGCGCGATGCCATCCGGCGCCTTGAAAGCGATGGATTACTCATCCACCTGCCAAGACACGGTGCAGTGATCAGGGAACTGGATCGTCGCGAGGTGATCGAGCTTTATGAAATCCGTGAAGTTCTGGAAGGCACAGCTGCACGCTATGCCGCGCGACATGCATCTGAGCTCGAAATTGCCGAGCTTGAATACCTGAATGAACTAATGCTGAAGAACGGTGAAGACCCGATAAAGGTTGCAGAAGCCAATCGGCAATTTCACCACGCACTGTATAGAACGGCGAATAACCGTTTTCTGATTGATGCCCTGAACTCTTTGTCGAATTCCATGGCGCTTCTCGGGGGAACAACCTTGCAATATGCTAACCGACCAGAAAGCGCTTACCAGGAACATAAGAACGTCATCGACAACATCCGATCAGGCAATGCCGATCAGGCCGACTCAGATGCGCGACATCACATCCGAAACGCGCAGAGACTCAGAATCAAGCTCCTGCGTGAATAATGGGATGCCTTTGAACTGGAGATGTTCGTATTCCCGGAATTACGACCATTCTGGCCACAGATGGTACAGGATATTTACAAAAATGAAGGCAAGGAACCCTGGAGCTGCAAGTATGCTCTGCAAACGCTTCTCTCGTCACACACCAACAAAAACGACACCAACCATACCGAAAAAATCAAATAAACTGAAAGACTTGCCCCAATTTTCTTAATTTGGTGTAGCTTAAACGCGCCAAATACACCCTTTAAACTACAGGTAACGATGTCGCACGTTCTTCATGTTGAAGAATTGCAATACGGACTGTTTCTATTAGCTCACCAGCAATCTTGGACAATTCCGCAAATTTTGGCGTCACCAGCCAAATTGTCGACTTGATGGGCTCTAAAAGCGGACGAAATGTGATACCCTTGTCCCAAGGTCCAAAAGATGCCAGAGACGAAACAATCGTAACGCCGTGGCCCGCACTTACCATCGCACATGCTGCTTCAGACATTTGAACCTCTGCAACCGGGCGCATGGAAATTCCAAGCCGCGAAAATGCGGAACTTATGATCGAAAACGACAAATCGTCGCGCCCCAAAGCGACCAGCGGAACCTCCTGCAAATCCTTTAGAGACACAACATTATTCTCGGCTAAAGGATGGTCGCTGGGTAACCCACAAACCATGGAAAGTTCTGCAAACTTTTCGCATTTGAGAGCGGGATTATCTGATGGCACCAGAGAAAGACCGAAATCGGCGGATCGTGTGATCAAGGCATCCTCGATACTGCGCGATGTGCGGGTCAGAAGAGTGAAATTTACGCCCTCCCGAGTCTTGATCAACTTCGCCACCTCGCGTGGGATCAGCTGCATACTTATTGCAGGAAAAGCAACCAAAGCCACCTCTCCACGCTCCAGATTTCGAATTGATCTGGCTGTTTTTTCAACACGAAGTACACCTGCCAAAAGTTTGTGCGTTTCGGTATAAAGCTGTTTGGCTTCTGGTGTCGGAACGAGGCGCCCGGTACTCCGAGAGAACAGATCAAACCCGCAACTTTCCTCAAATGATTTCAAAAGCTTGGTAACCGCTGGCTGACTGACAAAAAGTGTTTCCGCCGCTTTGGTCACAGAGCCTGTTTTCATCACTGCGTTGAATGCTTCGATCTGTCGAATGTTGGCTTTGGCCATCTTTCATATAACCTTTTGGAATACTGAACCCAATAAATATCATTTGTATATTATGCGCAACCGCCCTCCACTAATGATGGATAAAAAAAATAGTCTCATCCATCAGGGAACTCACAAAATGAAACATCTAGTGGTAGCACTTGCGGCAGGCGCATCGCTTTTGGCAATGGGCTCTGCACAGGCGGAAAGTAAAGTTCTAACCGTCGGTGGTTACGGCGGCTCATTCGAGACTTTGATGAAGGAATTGATTATTCCCGAATTCGAAGCCAAACATAACGTTGAAATTCGCTTTGTTCCGGGAAACTCAACCGAGAACCTGGCTCGCTTGCAGGCGCAGAAAGATAATCAGGAACTTGATGTCGTCATTCTTGACGATGGCCCCATGTATCAAGCCGATGCACTGGGATTCTGTGCCCCGATGAAACAGAGCCCGGTACTGGACAACGTCTATGACATCGCCAAACTCGGTCCCAATTCTATTGGCATTGGCTTTGTCGCAACCGGCTTCACTTACAACACCGAATATTTTGCAGAAAAAGGCTGGAATCCTCCCTCAAGCTGGGAAGATCTCAAGGACGAAAAATACAGCCAGATCCTTACGATTCCGCCCATATCGAACACCTATGGACTTCATACACTGGTCATGATGGCACGCCTGAATGGCGGTGGCGAAAACAACATTGACCCGGGCTTCGAAGTCATGGCGGACGAAGTCGCTCCGAACGTTCTGGTCTTCGAACCCTCTTCCGGCAAAGCGTCTGAACTTTTCCAGTCCAAGGAAGTCGTTCTTTCAATCTGGGGCTCTGGGCGGACCAAGTCCCTGGCTGACACCGGCTTTCCCGCCAAATTCGCCTATCCAAAGGAAGGCGCTGTTGCCTTGATGCTTGCGGCATGTCCGGTGGTTGATAGCAATGCCCCCGAAGAGGCTGCTGCCTTTATTGATTATCTGCTGGATCCGGAAATTCAGGTTCGTCTCGCCGATGCAATGGGTTCCGGCCCCGTCAATAATCAGACAGTTCTTCCTGATGAACTGGCCGCCGTATTGCCCTACGGGCCGGAACAAATTGGCAAACTCATCGCTGTTGACTGGGATGTGATCAATCCCGCGCGTGAAGAATGGACAAAGCGCTGGGCGCGCGAAGTCGAACGCTAACATCCCTGGAGCTGTGTGCATCCCGCCCACAGCTCCTCCTCCCGATCCCCGCCATCCTCACGCGATATGAGAAAGAAATGTCTTTTCTTGAGATCAAGGCGTTAACCAAACGCTTTTCAGAGACAACAGCCGTCGAGGATTTCTCCCTGACAGTTGAGCGCGGCGAATTTGTATCGCTGCTAGGCCCTTCCGGTTGCGGCAAGACAACCACTTTGCAGATGATTGCCGGCTTTGAGCAACCAACATCCGGAAGCATCATTCTCCATGGTCGGAATCTGGCGAAAATACCGGCCCGAAAACGCGGACTAGGTATCGTTTTTCAGACATATGCCCTGTTTCCCCATATGACGGTTGAACAGAATGTTGCTTTCGGGTTGGAAATGCGAGGCATACCCGAGCCAGACCGACGCCAGAAAGTGGCAGCAGCCCTTGATCTGGTCAAACTCTCCCATTTGGCAAAACGCTTACCAAAAGCAATGTCTGGTGGTCAGCGACAACGTGTGGCCCTTGCGCGAGCCTTGGTTATTGAACCGGAATTGCTGCTCCTTGACGAGCCACTTTCTAATCTGGACGCAAAGCTCCGCGAGGAAATGCAGCTTGAATTGCGCCGTATCCAACAAGAGGCTGGCGTTACGACATTGCTGGTGACACACGATCAGTCCGAAGCAATGGCACTAAGTGACCGTATTGCCGTGATGCAGAGTGGTCGCCTGATGCAACTTGGTACGCCATTCGATACCTATGAGACTCCCAAATCCGCCTTCATTTCAAACTTTCTTGGTAAAACGAATTGTTTGAATGCCCGTCTGGTTTCCACAACAGGCACTGCCAGCACCCTTGTGATCAACGGCGTTGAAGTCAGTGGCCCGTCGGTAAATCTTTTACCCGGTGACGTGATGGCATCCTTGCGCCCGGAACGCATCGATATTGTCGAGAGCAGTGAGGGCCATACAGAAGCCAGGGTTCTTGAACGCATATTCCTTGGCGACCAATGGCTGTTCCGTCTGGAGACAACACTTGGAGAACTCCTTGTCGTTCGACGCAATCGCGGTCGGCGCGAAGCAGAGCCTGGCGAAAATGTCTTCATTTCCTGGCAGCCGGAACACCTGCAGATTCTTCCCGCCAGCCGGGAGACCGCCGAATGAAACACCCCCAAAACATGAAGCCCTGGCTTTTAAGTGGCCCCGCATTTGTCCTCTTTCTGGTCCTGCTTCTGATTCCACTCGTCATGACCTTCATGCTCAGCTTCAACAGCTTCTCGTTCTATGGCGGGATAGAGGACGTATACACTTTTGGTAACTATATCGAAGTTCTCGGAGATAGTTATTTCTACGAGATATTTCTTAGAACGTTTTTGATCGCCTTGATCACAACAGTTTTCTGCGTCCTCCTTGGCGTTCCCGAAGCCTACATCCTTCTTCGAATGCGACCTCTAGCAAGGTCAATCATGTTGTTGGTCGTGCTTGGACCGCTGCTGATCTCGGTCGTCGTCCGCACTTTGGGCTGGGCTATTCTGCTTGGCAACAATGGCGTTATTAACGAGTTACTTCAAAAGCTCGGCCTGATCACGTCTCCAATCAAAATGCTTTACACATCCGGCGGAATTGTCGTTGCGCTGGTCCATGTAATGATCCCGTTCATGATCATCGCGGTTTGGGCTGCACTTCAACGAAGAGATCCATCCGCCGAGCAGGCCGCAGAGTCACTTGGCGCATCCCCCGTCAAAGTCTTTACCCGTATCGTCCTGCCACAAGCCATGCCCGGCATTCTTTCTGGTTCGCTGATTGTCTTTTCCCTATCGGCTAGTGCTTTTGCCACACCAGCCATCTTGGGCGGGCGTCGGGTAAAGGTCGTTTCAACAACGGTCTATGACGAATTTCTAAACACGCTTAACTGGCCTCTCGGTGCCGCAATTGCCGTACTGCTTCTGGCGTCGGTTCTTGTGATTATGTTGAGCTGGAACCGACTGATCGAGAAGCGATATGCAGGAGTTTTCGAATGATCAACAACGGAAGATATTCGCTCCTGTTCAATGCCATCTTTACGCTCTTTATGGTTGGGCCACTGGTTGTTGTGATTGGAGTTTCATTCACTCCGACAGGTTACCTTGAATTTCCGCCAAGCGGCCTTTCTCTACGCTGGTTTGCGGCCATTCTTGATAATCCCGACTTTATTGATGCCGCTTGGGTCAGCCTGAAACTCGGCATTGCCTCCGCAACCGTCTCAACCATCGTCGCAGTTCCCGCTGCACTGGCGATCGGTCGAGAAAAGTTCTCGGGTCGCGAAGCACTTCAGGCCCTATTCCTGTCTCCACTCACTGTTCCGACTGTCGTGCTGGGCATCGCATTTCTCCGTCTGCTGAGTGTTCTGGAACTCAACGGAACCTTTATTGGCCTCGTGCTGTGCCACGCGATCATCATCACACCGTTCGTTCTTAGACTTGTACTGTCTTCCGTAGTCGGGATGGACCGATCGATTGAAAAGGCTGCGATATCACTTGGCGCCTCGAACTGGACCGTTTTCCGCAGAATAACGATGCCTCTGATTATGCCCGGCATTGTTGGCGGCTGGGTACTGGCCTTTATCACCAGCTTCGACGAACTGACGGTAACGGTCTTCATCGTCAACCCCTCGACCACCACACTCCCGGTACGCCTGTTCTCGCATATCACGCAGACCACAGACCCGCTTATCGCATCGGTATCGACTGTCGTCATTCTCTTCACCGTTGCCCTGATGCTTTTGATCAATCGCTTCTACGGGCTTGATCGTCTTCTGATGGGAGAGAGCAAATGAAGTCTGTAGATACTATTGTAGTGGGCGGCGGCCTTGTCGGTGCTGCGGTCGCCTATGGCCTCGTGCGCCTTGGTCAAACGGTCGAGATCATCGACGAAGGAGACATCGCGTTTCGAGCATCTCGCGGGAATTTTGGCCTCGTCTGGTTTCAGGGCAAGGGCAGTGACATGCCCGAATATTCACGCTGGACCCGTGGTTCCACTGAAGTCTGGCCGGGTCTTGCCGAAGATCTGCGTGCGGAAACCGGAGTGGATGTAAATTACTTCAAGAAAGGCGGCGTCCATCTTTGCCTGTCTGATAAAGCACTTGAAACCCATTCCGACCTGATCAGGCGCATGCACAATATCCATGGCCCCGAATACGGAGCCAAGATACTGGATCGCAAGCAACTTGATGACATTCTCCCTGACCTTGGCGACGATGTCGTCGGGGGCAGCTGGTCTCCGCATGACGGACATGCCAGCCCGCTATATTTGTTGCGTGCCCTGCATAGCGGGTTTCAGAAACTGGGCGGCGTATATCATTCCGGAGCCCGCGCCGAGTTCATCGAACGCGATGGTAATGATTTTGTTGTCAGGACGCCCGTTTCCACACACCGGGCGAACAAAGTTGTTCTTGCCGCCGGATTGGGCAACCGTCCCCTTGGCAAGATGGTCGGCCTGAATGTGCCGGTCAATCCGCTCAAGGGTCAAATCCTCGTCACTGAACGAGCAGCACCGACCGCCACTCTATCCATGCCGACAACTTTTGTCAGGCAGACCGCCGAAGGATCGTTTCTGCTCGGAGATAGCCACGAGGATGTCGGTTTCGACACCAGTTCCAAGTCGGCGATCATGGCAGATATCGCCGATAGGGCGATCCGTACGTTCCCGTTTTTAAAAGATCTACGTGTGGTGCGCTCTTGGGCGGCCCTCCGGGTCATGACACCTGATGGCTGTCCGATCTACGAACAGTCTGAAACCCATCCGGGTGCCTTTACCGTCAACTGCCATTCCGGCGTAACCCTGGCAGGCGCACACGCCATGAACCTGGCCCCGATGATAGCTGCGGGCCAATTGGAAGAATACATGTCAGTGTTCTCTGCGGAGAGATTCAATGTTTAAGCGCGTAATGACCGAAATCAGAAATCCGATCCACATCGAATTCGAAGGTCAGACCATCACCGTCGAGAAAGGCGAAACCGTCGCTGCAGCCCTGATGCTTGCAGGTCATGGAAAATTCCGGGAATCAAGCGTCACCCGGGAAGATCGGGGACCTTTCTGTCTGATGGGCGTGTGTTTTGAATGTCTTGTCGAGATCGACGGCGCTCCCAACCGCCAAGCCTGTATGACACTGGCAGAAGACGGCATGAAAATCCGCGTACAAAAAGCCGCATTTGAGGAGGCGACCCGATGAAAACCCATGACGTTGCAATTATCGGTGCCGGCCCAGCAGGAATGGCGGCTGCCATCGAGGCAAGCCGAAACGGCCTAAACACAATTGTTCTGGATGAAAACCCTGCGCCAGGCGGGCAAATTTATCGATCAATTGAAACCGTACCCGATCAACGTGCAGCTATCCTCGGGCCGGAATATATCTCTGGCCGTAGCCTGGCGGCAGATTTCCGGTCCTGCAGTGCGGAATATGTCGCGGCGGCAACAGTCTGGAATATCGATCCTGGCCTGCAAATCCACTACTCAATTGCAGGCAAAGGGTCTGCACAAGTAACCGCTGGCTCTCTTGTCATTGCAACCGGCGCCATTGAACGCCCAACACCGATGCCGGGCTGGACGCTGCCAGGCGTAACAACGGCTGGCGCCTTGCAGGTTCTCCTTAAGGCGCAGGGCGCGATCAATGACGATGTTGTCCTCGTGGGTAGTGGACCGCTTTTGTACCTTGTCGCTGACCAAATGCTCAAAGCCGGAAACGCGCCAAAAGCCATTGTTGAAACGGTACCGTCTGGCCAACTTCTGAAGGCAGCGCGTCACCTTCCCAAAGCATTGAAAGCCTTTTCCTATTTGCGAAAAGGCCTCTCCATGATGCGGCGCCTGAACAAGGCAGGCGTCCCGGTTTATGGCGATGCAAGCAGCATTGCGATCGAGGGTACCAATAAGGTCGAGGCTGTCCGTTTCCTATCGAAAGGCAAGCAGCACCGCATTGAGACAACCGGTGTAGGGCTGCATCAAGGCGTCATCCCAAATCAGCAGATCACGCGCCTACTGAGATGTGAACATCATTGGCACGATAGCCAGCAATGTTTTGTCCCGGCCCTTGACGATCGATTTGAAACCACAGTCGAAGGTGTCTTTGTTGCGGGTGACGGCGCCGGGATCGGCGGCGCTGTTTCTGCGGCCCTGCGCGGGCGACTTGTAGCCATGCGGATCGCTGAAAAGAACGGCAGGGATACCCGTTCCGAGCAGCGCACCATACAGGCACAACTGGCACAAGATGCAGCAATCCGTCCGTTTTTGGAAACATTGTATGCGCCGTCCGTCGAAAGCATGGTGCCTGCAGATGATGTCATGGTTTGCCGGTGCGAAGAAATCACTGCTGGTCAAATTCGCCATGCTGTCGATCTTGGTGCACCTGGACCAAATCAGGTGAAATCCTATTTGCGATGCGGCATGGGGCCTTGTCAGGGCCGGATGTGTGGAACGACTGCAACAACAATCATTGCAGAGCATCGCCAGAAAGAGATCGAGGAAATCGACTATTACCGTATCCGCCCACCTCTAAAGCCCTTGGCTCTGTCAGAGCTGGCTTCCATCGATTCAGAACCTACCCGCCACACTCCACTGTAAGGGGCATAAACGGTGAGCACCCAATCAAATGCCGATCTGGTCGTCATCGGCAGCGGCATCCATGGCTGCTCTGCGGCCCTACATGCTGCAATGCGCGGCCTTTCGGTTATCGTCATTGAAAAGGATACGGCCGGTCGCCACGCATCAGGCGTGAATGCTGGTGGCGTCCGCCGTTTGGGACGCCTTTTGCCGGAAGTCCCGATCTCCGACCGGTCAATGAAGATCTGGGACAAGATCAACGACCTTGTCGATGACGATTGCGGCTTTCAAAAGGCTCCCCAGATCAAGGTAGCCGAAACCGAAGACGAGATGGAAGCACATCGCGAACGTGTTCGCGTCCTCAATGACATGGGCTTTCATCACGAAACCATCCTGTCGCAGGCCGATCTTCGTGACTATCTGCCTGCCGTTTCCGATCATTGTGTTGGCGGCCTGGCCAGTCTTGAGGATGGTTTTGCCTTGCCCTATCAGACGACTTTTGCCTTCCAACGCAAAGCTATCGGACTCGGGGTTCGATTTTATGAAAACACCCGCGCCCAGAAAGTTCAACGCGATGGCAAAAACTGGCGTGTAGTTACCGACCACGGCACATTTTCTGGCACATACCTGCTGAATTGTGCTGGCGCATGGGCCGGGAATGTTGCGCAACAGATCGGGGAATATGCCCCTGTAGAAGCCATCGCCCCCATGATGATCGTAACTGCGCGCATGCCACGTTTCTGCAATGCTGTCGTCGGCGCAACCGGACGTCCACTTTCATTCAAGCAGATGGAAAATGGCACGGTCGTGATCGGTGGGGGTCTGCGTGGCATCGCCAAACCCGAGACGAATGGCTCACAGATGCTGTTTGGCAAATTAAAGCAAACAGCAAACACCGCCATTTCCATTTTCCCGATCATGAAAACAGCAACAATTGTTCGATCATGGTCAGGGATCGAGGGACGTATGCCCGATGACATGCCTGTCATTGGACGTTCCTCCACCGAAGAAAATGTATTCCACGCTTTCGGGTTTTCTGCCCACGGCTTTCAGATGGGACCGGGGGTTGGAGAATTGATGGCTGAACTGATCGCAACGGGCGAGACAAACGCGCCGATCGAGTCATTTCACATTTCACGTTTCACAACAAAACACTGATCAAACGAAGGAGTTTTCAATGATCAAGCGCCACATCCAGACCAAAATCAATCATCGCGTCGTTGAATATAACGGTGTTCTGTATTTTGGCGGCCTTGTTGCCGACGATAAGACCAAAGACATGAAAGGCCAGACGGCAGAAATCTGCGATAAAATCGATGCTCTGCTCGCAGAGGTTGGATCTTCCAAAGAAAAACTTCTGACTGCAATGATCTATATATCTGATTTCGCTGCAAAAGATGGCATGAACGAAGCTTGGCTTGAATGGCTTCCGGGGGAAATTCTGCCAACCCGCGCAACAATCGGCGTCAATGAACTTGGTGAGAACACCCTGATCGAAGTCGTTGTGTCGGCTGCCAAGTAGCAACTTAATCGAGCAACTTTCACTAGCAGTGAAAAGCACATACAAGTTGGTGCTAACAGAAAGACTTAGCTATGGCACAGGCACTTTGCTGTTCCTCGAAATGTTTGTGCCGTAACGCCGAATTATGACAATTCAGCTCACAATAGTTTAGCGCGAGACAGGTAATGAAGTATCCGGCAGCAATCTGGATTGTCATGCACCATAAATGCCGACAGTCAACTTACAGTAAAATCAACACCTTAGCATTTCCGATCACCAGATGAGCTGACATTTTTCACCCGACGCTGTCGTCACACACGTTCTTAGTGCGCTAACCAATCGAGTTTTACTCAGAATATCGTTCTAAACTCTGGGCACACCAAACTCTCCGGCAAGTGCAGCCAGTTTGTCATGGAAAAGATTTAGCAAATCCAATTTAGCGGATGCCATTCGTTGCACCACACCAATCTGCCGGTAAACCTGGGGATCACCGAATGGCCGAATCAGCAAATCATGTTTGTCATCACGCACGGCAATATGGGGCACTACTGTTGCCCCTAAACCTTCGGCAACACATTCAACTATTGCAGATATCGTATCAATTTCAGCAGTATCGGAGGTGACAATCCCCATCTTGGAAATTTCGAGGTCGATGAGATTGGCAAGTGGCACATTGCTCCGAAAACGGACGAAGGGAAGTGTTTCCAAGATCGTGCGCGCATCCATTTCGGGAGTTCCACGTGGTGCAATAACAACAAGCGGCTCCCGGATGAACGGTCGCCAAACCATACCGGACGGAATACCAAGGTGTTCAGCAACAATAGCCATATCAAGACGCCCCGCGTGCACATCCGTAATCATCGGACTTGAGAGCCCGACACGCAAATTTATGCGCAAATCCGGATAAGTTGACCGCAAAGAGACAATTGCTTTTGGTAAAAGGCCAATTGTACTCGTTCGGACCGATCCAATATTGAGGGTCCCGGTTTTTCTCTCCCCGCGCATGGCGCTTTGTGTTTCCTCAACGACACGCAAAACCGATCTTGCGGTTTCAAGAAGTTGGAGCCCATGCACATTAAGCGTGGGCGGCCGTGTGTCACGGTTGAACAGACTGACACCCATTTCCTGCTCAAGAGCCTGCATTTGCTGGCTAACGGCCGATGGCGTCAGATGGACTATTTCGGCTGCGCGGGCAAAGGTGCCTTGTTCTGAAACGGCGACCAACGTCCTGAGTTGTCGAGTATCCATGAGCATCACCAGATTTTCTTAATTTATTCGGAAATATTATTCGCTGTAATATAAAAAATCTATCGTTAATCTTCCCTGACGCCAAAAGGCAAAACAAACAAGAAGCAAATTAGGGAAGAAATATGCAGGGTGACCTCTATCCACGCCCGTGCGAGGGAGTGGGCCAATGACCGAGCCTGTAAACATCCTCGTCACCGGTCCGGACCTGGATCCGGCAGCATCGGCACTGATTGAGCAGGCTGGTATTAATCGTATTCATACCCCGCCTTACTCGACAGACGACGTACTGACCGATCACCTTGTCCGGTTCCACCCCCATGGCGTTGTATCTCGGATGGGAAAATTCGGTGCGCTTGCCATGGATGCGGCCCCCGATCTCAAGGTTATTTCCAAGCACGGCGCGGGTGTTGACAACATCGATGTCGATGCCGCAACCGATCGCGGGATTGCCGTTGTGCGTGCCCCGGGTGCAAATGCCCTTTCGGTCGCCGAACATACCATTGCCTTGCTGCTTGCGACGGTAAAGCAGATTGTCCCGCTAGTGTCTGGCCTACGCGACGGGCGCTGGGAAAAGCCGGGCTTCCTCGGCGTAGAGATTGCCGGAAAAACCCTTGGCTTGGTCGGGTTCGGTGCCATTGCACAGCACACGGCTCGCCTTGGGCGCGGACTTGGACTGAATGTTGTTGCCTATGACCCGATGGCACACGACAGCGTATTTGCCGCAGAAGGTGTGCAGCGGATAGCGAGTGTCGACGAACTTCTTGCTATCGCAGATATCGTTAGCCTGCATTGCCCGTTGATGCCTGCGACACAGCACATGATCAACGCACGAAGTCTGCAGATCATGAAGCCGCAAAGCTATTTGATAAACACCGCACGTGGCGGCCTGATCAGTGAGACCGATTTGCTGATGGCACTACAAAGCGGACATATCGCCGGTGCAGGTCTTGATACTTTCGAGCAGGAACCACCGTCACCTGATAACCCGCTGATGAACGAGCGAACAGTTGTTGTCACCCCGCATGTCGGCGGGGTCACGGCGGCGGCCGGTCGACGGGTTGGTCTTCTGGCCGTAGAGGGGATACTTGATTTGCTGGCGGGCAAGAAAATTGCAGCAGAACGCATCGTCAATCCCGAGATTTTTGCTGCGGGAACAGCCCGACTGTTGACGTCAGGTGTAGATGCAAAACTGTTCGAGAAAGGGTGAGCAGAATGACTGTCGGAAATCGTATTTTCCCACGTAAACACAAAATCTCGGCAGAGCTGGTGGAAAAGTTCCGCGTCTTGCCGGTCGCCAATGTTAGCGATTGCATGAGCCGTCTATATGCGGGCGGCACCAACCTGCGTCCGATGCACACCGATGGTGTTCTTGCCGGTCCTTCACTTACGGTCAAATGCCGTCCTGGTGACAATCTGATGCTGCACAAGGCGATTGATATTGCAGAGCCCGGCGACGTCATCGTTGTTGATGGCGGAGGGGATCTGAACAATGCGCTGATGGGTGAGCTGATGCTCGCACATGCGATCAACCGCGGCGTTGCCGGCTTTGTCCTGTATGGCAGCCTGCGCGACCTTGATGCGTTCAGAAGCGTCAATCTGCCAACTTATGCAGTCGGGGTTACCCATCGCGGCCCTTACAAGTTCGGGCCAGGTGAGATCAACGCGAGCATCTCGATTGATGGCATGACCATTGAAGCTGGTGATCTCGTCCTTGGTGACTCCGATGGTGTTTTGGCAGTGCCGGTCAACGACGCCGAAGTCATCCTTGAGGCCACCTTGGCGAAGCAGGCCGCGGAAGAACGTCAGATGCAGCAGATTAAAGAACGCACCAACGACCGTTCTTGGGTCGACAAGGCGCTAGCTGCAGCAGGTGTCGAGGTCATATCAGCCTGATTTCGACTTTGAAGTGAAGTGCGTTAAGTGTTTGGCATTTATGAATTGTTCAGGGTGCCAAGATCAAGAGATGTCTATGATGTCTCATATGTAGAGCGAAAATACCTGCATCATAGAATAAGAAAAACTGTTGAGTTAATGAATTTATATTCACTTTCATAAACAAAAAGTCGTGATGCAGGGGTGAATTAATCAATCGGGAGGAAACCAAAATGAAATTCAAAACGATTATTGCATCTGCGTGCCTTGTTGCTGCTTTTGCATCCAACGCGCATGCAGAATATCCGGAAAAGAAAATCGAAATCATCGTCGGTTATTCTGCCGGTGGTGGTACCGACGTTATGGCACGTACGGTTGCGCCGTTCCTTGAGCGTTATCTCGGTGATGGTGCCACGGTTGTTGTCAAAAACATGCCCGGCGCCAGTGGTCAGATCGGTGTGACCGAAGTTGCCAATGCTGATCCGGACGGCTACACGCTTGGCACCTTCAACCTTCCGGGCATGATGGCTCGTACGCTTGACCGTAAGGCTGATTATTCCGCCGACAGCTTCACCTATCTTGCCAACGTCGTTGACGATCCGAACGTGATCGTGACTGCAAAGGACAGCAAGCTCGACACCATGGAAAAGCTGATGACTGCTGCCAAGGCAGATCCTGGTGCAATCACCGTTGGCATGTCGAGCCTGGGCGGAGATGACCACTTCTTCCTGATGCGCCTGCAAAATGGCAGCGGTGCTGAATTCACCATTGCGCCGTTCAAGGGATCCGCACCGGCACGTACCGCTGTGATGGGTGGTCATGTTGCCATGGGCATCTTCAACCTTTCGGAAGTTCTTGGCTTCCGCGAAGAGCTCAACATCCTTGGTGTTGCCACCGAGGAGCGTTCAAGCCTTGCAGAAGACATTCCGACTTTTACCGAGCAGGGAGTAAACGTTGTAAACGGTTCTCTTCGTGGGTTTGTTGCACCGCTAAATCTACCAGAAGATGTACGTAGCAAACTTCTGGATGCCTTCCAGAAGGCATATGATGATCCTGAGTTCTCTAAGGCGATGCTTGCATCTGGTAATCCGGTGAAACTGACTCTTGGCGACGACTTCAAGGCGCTTAATCAGGAACAGTACGACTTCGCCAAATCGGTTTGGGAAACCACTCCCTGGAAGTAATCCTTCGAGGTAGATTAAGGTTTCATGATGACAGCCAAAGAGGCGCGATGTGCCTCTTTGGCGATTTCCCAAAACAGGCCTGAATTGCGTCACTTGTCTTGTACCAGACGGGAGCAATACTACCCGTCGGATCCATATGACCAAGCATTCAGGTTCAAATAAGTCGAGACCAGCAAAATGACGAACCAAACCGGTTCACGCATATTGCAACCTGACAACATTGCCGGTGTTGTAATGATTGCTGCCTGTGCGTGGCTCCTCACCAAAGTTACCGACATGCCCGAAATGAGCGCATTGTTGCCGGTGGCGATGCTCAGCACGATTATCGCGCTTTCGGTGTTGATGATTGTGCGTAATCTGATCCGGAGCGAGGCCATCGCGGTCAAGCCGGTCTTTTCCTCGTTACCGCTGTTTCTACTCGTGGTGTTTTGTGTAGGACTTTACGTTCTGGCTGTTGCGACAATCGGCTTTTACACCTCGACATTAATCATGCTGCCTGCGGTCGCCTGGCTTTTTGGTTATCGCAATCCCAAGGGTATTGCCCTTGCGACGCTGATTTTTGTTGGCGGCATTGCGCTGATTTTCCTGGTTCTTATGAACCAGAGCCTTCCCCCAGAATTCTTCCAGTCCTGACGCCGGAGAGCCTTTATGTATGCCAATTTGATTGATGCTCTGCCGAACGTTCTGGGTTGGGCCAATGTTCTTTCCGTCGTCGTTGGCGTTATCGCCGGGATTTGCGTTGGTGCACTTCCGGGGCTGAGCGCCACGATGGCGATTTCGGTTTTGATCCCGTTTACCTTCGGCCTTGATCCGTTGGTCGCACTTGGCATGATGGCCGGGATATATAACGGCGCGATGTATGGTGGGGCGATCCCGGCAGTATTGTTGCGCATTCCTGGCACGCCGGCCGCTGTTGCGACCAGTTTTGATGGTTACCCGATGGCACAGTTAGGCCGCGGGGGTTTTGCGCTTCAGGTCGCGGTTGTTTCTTCGGCCATCGGCGGAATTGCATCGGCAATTGTTCTTATGTTGCTGGCACCGCCACTCTCGAAGGTGACCCTGCTTTTCGGGCCTGCCGAAATCTTCTGGGTCGCGGTGTTTGGTCTGTCGTCAATTGTCTTCCTTCTGGGCGGCGATCCGATCAAGGGGCTGATCAGTGCCGCATTCGGTGTCACGGTTTCCGTTGTCGGTTCGGATACGATCACCGGTTACGAGCGACTGACCTTTGATCATCTTGAACTGCTAGACGGCATCAATATCGTTGTCTTGCTGGTTGGGCTTTATGCCTTGCCGCCGGCAATTGATCTTCTGGAGAATGCTGATTTCGAGACAGTGAAGGGCAAGTTTAATCTGGGTACTGGCAGTATCTGGAAAGCCATCCCAAGTATGCTTGGTTTCTGGAAAACATGGTTGCGTTCCAGTGTGATCGGGGTGCTGATCGGTATCCTGCCCGGAGCCGGTGGCTCTATGGCTGCGTTCCTTAGCTATAACGAAGCACGTCGGGCATCAAAAAACCCCAAGGCGTGGGGTAACGGAGAACCAGAAGGCGTTGCCGCGGCCGAAACCGCGAACAATGCCGACACCGCATCGGCCATGATCCCCGCCCTGACTTTGGGTGTTCCAGGAACGTCTGTTGCTGCTGTCATGCTTGGCGGCTTGCTTATCCATGGCTTGCAGCCCGGACCGATGTTGTTCCGCGACAATCCTGACTTGGTCTTCGGCTTTATGTGGCAGTTCCTGTTCGGGGCAATCCTTCTGATATTCCTTGGCGGGTCACTTGCTACCAACAGCTTTGCTCAGGTTTTGCGTCTTCCGCGCCCGATGCTTGGCGCAATTATCATCGCACTTGTCTTTATCGGTGTGTATTCCATCAACGGACGAATGTTTGATGTCTACCTGACGCTTGGCTTCGGGGTGGTCGGTTATTTCATGGACAAGCTGAAATTCCCGCTGCCGCCCGTGGTTCTCGGTCTCATTCTTGGCAGTTTTGCCGAAGAGAACCTGCGCCTTGCGCTTCGAATTGGCCGGAATGACTGGTCGACACTATGGCAGAATGGTACTAGCCAGATCATCATTGCCATCACCGTTGCTGTGATTGTTGGTCCGATGATCATGCGTGTCATCAGATCCCAAAAGTCAGAGAACAGTGACGAACAATGACACAGTTTTTGTGTCTCGATGACTATGAGGCGGTTGCGCGCAGCCGCCTCCCTCATCCTCTTTACACCTATATCGCCAGCGCTGCCGAAACATCGGCAACCTTGCGCGACAACCAAACGGCTTTTCAAAACTGGGGGTTTGTTCCCCGTGTCTTGCGAGGTGTTTCCGACCGGACAATAGAAACAAAACTGTTGGAACAAAGCTTTGATGCGCCTGTCGGAATTGCACCAATGGGCATCTCTGCCCTGATGGCCTATGATGGGGATATCGTACTGGCCCGCGCAGCAGCCAAACAGAATATTCCTATGATCCTGAGTGGTTCTTCGCTGACGGCAATGGAGCAGCTCTTCAAAGTCAATCCCGATTGCTGGTTCCAAGCCTATCTGCCGGGTGAAGACAACAAAATTGTTGCCCTGATTGACCGCGTGAAACGGACCGGGTTCGGGACGCTGGTGCTAACAGTCGACACGGCAGTTCTTGCCAATCGCGAGAATAATCTGCGCGCCGGATTTTCAACGCCTCTTAGGTTCACCCCGAAAACCGTCTGGCAATTTGCGACACGCCCGGGATGGGTCTTTGGCACTTTCGGTCGAACTTTGGTCACGCAGGGAATGCCTCATTTCGAAAACTCCTATTCCACACGCGGTGCACCCATCATGTCCCGCAACGTTACCCGGGATTTCGGACGCAAGGACCATCTGAACTGGGATCATCTGCGCCTGATCCGGGATCAATGGCGAGGTAAGCTTGTCGTAAAAGGCGTTCTGGCACATCAGGACATAAAGGAAATCGTCGCACTGGGCTGTGACGGGATTATTCTGTCAAATCACGGTGGTCGTCAGCTTGACGGGACGGTATCCCCGCTGCGTGTTCTGCCCGACGCGATCAAGGCAGCGGACAACATTCCGGTCATGATTGATGGCGGGTTCCGACGAGGAACGGATGTTATCAAGGCTCTCGCCTTGGGTGCGTCATTTGTCTTTATTGGGCGGCCATTCCTCTATGCCGCTGTCGCAGACGGCGAGGCCGGGGTTGGCAATGCGATCCAGATCATGAAATCCGAACTGCACCGCGATCTCGGTCTCTTGGGAAAACGTAGCTTAGATGAACTCACCGAAGAAATTCTGATGCAGCTGTAACCCGGAAAAGAAAAGGCCACCCAGCATATGTTGAGTGGCCTTTTCTTTGGTCATTAGTGCACGGGAAGGCAATCGGGCCAGAACCGACCCACTTAGCTTTTTGCACCGTGACCTGAATACATGGCATGCCCGGCAATTCCCAATTCCGGTGCCAATTCAGCTTTAAGGATGGTTCCGGTATCAGACTCCGTAATGTAAAGCGTCCGGTTATCGGGGCCACCAAATGCGCAATTGGTGGTTCCCAATCCGCGTGGGGAACGGACTACCGCAATAGGCCGCCCCAAGACATCATGTACCCAAACCAGTCCCATCCCGGTCTGGCATACGACGACGCCGCCAGCATCAGTCAGTGCCAAGCCATCCGGCCCGGCACGCCCACCACTAAATTGCAGGAACAGGCCCACCTTCACCACGCGACCACTTGGTGAGAGCGGAAGGCGCCAAACAGCATTGGCCCGGGTCACAGCCAGATACAGAACATGCTCCGCCAGATCCAGCACCAGTCCATTCGGACTTGGCACGGTGTTGATCAGACATGTCAGTTCGCCGCTGTCCGGATTCCAGCGATATACGCGCCCGGTCGGGTCCTGAAGACCTGTTTGCCCCTGATCGGTGAAGTAAAGCATCCCGTCGCAATCAAAATGCAGGTCATTGCAGCCTTTAAAGCCCTCGGACTCAGCATCGCGAAGTGCGGGCGTCACTGCCCCGGTTACCGGATCCAGCAACATGATACCATTCTGGAAATCGGCGATAAAAATTCGACCATCCTGATGAATCTTCAGGCCATTTGGCTGACCGTCATATTCCGCAACCTGACTGACATCACCATCCGGCGCTGCCTTGAAAATACGTCCGAATGGAATGTCGACAAAATACAGGTTGCCGTCCCGGTCAAAGGACGGGCCTTCCAGGAAACAGTCGACCTCTGCCCCTCGGCGGTTCCGTTCTGCCCAATAGGAACTGGTATTCCGCCGCCGAAAGGCTTCCGGCAACTCGGTAAAGACTGTCGCATCGATGACGACGGGCTGTGGAAAAGGATAGCTCATATTTTACCTTCCAAGGCTCCAAGAAGGGAACCAAAGCGCGATGTCCGGCACGGCAATCAAAAGCAGGATGAAAAGGAGGATAATCACAAAGAAGGGGGCCACACCGAGTGCCACATCTTCGACCGTAACTTTGTCTGAAGAACTGGCCACAACAAACAAAATAACCCCAAGTGGTGGTGTCAACTGCCCTAACTCAACCAAGACCACAACAAACACACCAAACCATACTGGATCGACGCCCATCGCCACCAGCGCAGGAAATATCACCGGCACGATAATAGCGATCATGCCCAGACCTTCCATAAAACATCCAAGAATGGCGAAGGTCACCATGATCATCAGCAAGAAGACGAATTTCGAATAGCCCGATGTCTCAAGCCAGTGGGCCAGATTATCGCCAACACCGGACAAAGCCGTGGCATAGGCAAAAATCATCGAAGTGAATACTATGAACAGAATGTTTCCGCTCATCCGCAAGGTGCGCGAAATGGCCTCGACCATCATACCTTTGGAAGCGCGACGATACATGGCCGCGATAACTGTAGCGCCAATCACACCGATCGCACCAGCTTCGGTCGGTGTCGCCAGGCCACCATAAATGCTGCCCAGAACCACAAAAATCAGTAATAGAAACGGCAAGATATCGCCCGCAGCACGACGCAGTTCGCCGACACTTGGCTTGATCCGTTCTGCAGGTACCAACGACGGGTTACGCCAGACCCGCAACATGATAAAGCCCATATAGGCCAGCGCCAGCAAGATACCCGGAACAAGGCCTGCGGCAAAAAGATGGGCAATCGATGTTTCGGTAAAAGTCGCGTAGATGATCATAGTGATCGACGGTGGGATCAAGATACCAAGCGTCCCGCCAGCAGCCAGTGACCCGGCCACAATACGACGATTGTACCCACGTTCAGATAATTCCGGCAACGCAACTGTCGACATGGCAGCAGCAGTAGGCGCACTGCCGCCCGAAATTGCCGCAAAAATCCCGCAACCTGCAATGTTGGTATGAATCAACCCACCCGGGAGCCAACGGATGAATGGGGCTACACCGTTATAAAGACGGCCACTTAGACCGCTACCCAAAAGGATCTCTGCCATAAAGACAAAGAGCGGTATGGCAGCGAGAGTAAAACTGTTGGCAGATCCCCAACTTACAAGTCCAAGGGCCTTCCAGACTGAAAATCCGCTTTGCAACCAGATATAAAGCAACCCGGCTGTCGAGACGGAAAACTGCACCCAGAACCCGCCAAGGATGAGGCCAACCAAAAGCCCAAAAGCAAGAATGGCTTCCATTAGCTATCTCTCCTTTCAGTGGGACGAATTGCCAGCATGAGGTGCTCCAGCAGAAACAGTGCAAGCACAGCAAATCCGACCGGCAAGGCAAGCTGAGGAATCCATAATGGAGTTTCCATTACGGTTTGCGAAATTTTGCCGCGTGAAAACGAACTGGCTACGAGGTCCGCCGTCCGCCAGGCAAATATGCAGCAGACTACAATAGCAGTCAGGATGTAAAAAACGCGACTTGCGCGTTCGAGCGCAGGCGGCAGCAGATCAGCAATAAACGAAACCCGGAACAGGTCGTTCTTTCGCAATGCCATCGCCGCCCCCCACGCCATTAGCAGCACAACAAAATAACCAACAAGTTCCTCGACCACTGCCAAAGAGGTATTGAACAAAGACCGGGCGACGATCTCGGCCACCACAAGCACGACCAGGGCAACAAGCGTTACCCCGGCCAGAACCGAAACACCACGCGCCAAACCGTTAAACAGTTGGCCTGCGACGCCTGACAGCGCTTTTTCATTGTGCGTCGGCATGATTACTTGCCGACCGCTTCACGCACGGTTGCTAGTGCCTTGACATATTCCGGCCCTTTATCGGCCGCCCATTCTTCCCAATATGCCGCCATTTTCTCGCGGGCTGCCGGCAGTTCCGTCTCATTGACTTCACCAATGGTCATACCGGCGTCTCGCTGTTTGCTCATCTGAACGATTTCATCTTCGTTAAAGGCTGCGGTAATCGCTGGGCCCTCTGCACTGACGATTTCTTTCAGAGCCTCACGGTCTTTCTCGGGCAAGTCTTCAAAGGAGTCCGCATTGGCAATGATCACCGAGTTCCCGTAATTCACCGGGAAACGATAATTGTATGGCAAAAATTCATGCCAGTTCTTGGCGCCGCCTGCACTAGCCGTCAGGACACCGTCAATTACACCTCGCTCAAGAGACGTCGGCACTTCGCTGCCCGACAAGGTGATTGGCGAACCACCAAATGCCTCAACGAAGTTCCCCTGTTCAGGCGAGGTTACCCGGATTTTATGTCCTTTTAGATCTTCGAGTGACTTCATCTCAAATGTCGTGAAGAAAACCTGCGACGGATAGCGATATCCCCCCAGATACACAACTCCCTGTTTGGCAAATGCGTCTGCCAGAACCGGTTCCATGGCCACGTAGGCATTTTCCCATTCGGCATCATTCTCAATCAGCAGCGGCAGATTGAGCACACGGGCAATCGGTACACTGCCAGAGAAGAAATAATCAGCAGCAAAATCAACGATGCCGTCACCTGTTGCCTGTGTAATATCCGAGGATGCAATTTGCAGCGTTTTCCCAAGATGCAAGGTAATGTCCAAATCCCCAGCGGTCTGTTTGGAAACCTTTTCGCTGATCCGGGTCATGCCCTGAACCGCAGCCGTCGTTGACACAGCAGAGTAGGTATAAGCCGTCCAGTCAGCAGCCTGTGTGCCCGACGCTCCGAAAAGCAGGGATGCGGCAAGTGTTGTGGCCCTCAAAATCTTCATGTTTTCCTCCGGTTTCTGATAAAATAGGCGTCTTTGTGACGCTCCTATTCAAGCAGTTGCTCTTTTTATTTAGCACCCTATTTCCAGGGCGTGTTTTCCCATATCTCTCTGGCTACAGCAGCTTGCTGTTCGGCAAGAGCTGCGAAATCTTCCCCTGCAACGAATGAAATCGGGTTCCCCTGATCGGCTGCAGTTTTCTGGAATTCCGAGTTCTCGTTCACCGCACGTAGTGCAGCAATAAGGGTGTCGCGGATGTCATCTGGAAGATCCGCCGGGGCCACAAGACCGCGGTAGGACCCCATCTGAACGTCAACCCCCAATTCACGTGCCGTCGGAACATCCGGTGCGAACGCAGAACGTTCGACATCAAGCACCGCCAAAACCTTTAAATTGTCTTCAAAGCCGATTGTCTGGCCGAGGGTCATGGTGCCTGCTGTGACGTGGCCTCCCATGATCGCCACACGCGCATTGGCCGCTCCCTTGAAAGGCACCAAGGAGAACTCTACACCAGCAGCTTTCTGCATCAGGATGCCTGCAAAATGATCGTTCCCACCCAGGGACGACAAGCCCAAGGTCACCGCTCCGGGCTCTGTCCCGGCACGTTCGAGCAATTCGCTCAGGTTTTTAATCCCCGACTCTTTGGATACGACAATGGTATTAGGGTCCTTCACGAAATTTGCCAGATAGGTAAAGCTCTGGGCGTTGTAATCGGCCTTCCGATCCATCGTCAGTGCCAAGGCTGCTGGCAAATTAAAAGTACCAAGGGTATAGCCATCAGGCTTTGCCTCGGCAACGGCGGTAAATCCGATCTGGCCACCGGCGCCGGGCATGTTTTTCACGACAACGCTCTCGTCCCCGGCAAGGTTCTTTTCAAGGAAATCCCCGACTGTTCGGGCCAGAACGTCGGTACCGCCACCTGCAGAATAACCAACGATAATTTCCACAGTTTTTTGCGGATATTGTTCGGCTGAGGCCCCGGTAATGGACAACCCGGCCACGGCCAACCCTGAAAGTAGGTACTTAAGAAGCTGCTTCAAATCCATATCCTCCCTGAATTGCTTTTTTGGTTTCTGGAAATTCGATGCCATAGGTCACAGTTGCGGTGCCATGGAACACCGCTGTACGCTCATCTGCTGAAAGGGGCCTGGCCAGACGTTTGAAAGCATTCCAAAGCACCGGATAGGCAAACATGCCCTTATCCACGGGAAAATTGCTCTCGAACATGGCTCTATTTGCGCCGAACGCGTTCAGGCAGACATCCACATGTGCTGCCCAATCATCGGCAAGCTTCTCAGACGATGGCGGGGTCTCGGACAGATGATAATCCTTGCCCATCACCATCAGGCCAAACCCGCCTATTTTCATCCGGGTATTAGGCAATTGCGCCAGCCGTTCCACGCCCGCCCGCCAAGCGGCAAAATGCGCTGAAGGATTATCGCGATATGGTCCAGCACCCAGCGGACCACCAAGGTGATCAATTACAACCGTCAGGTCGGGATTTGCTGTCGCGAGGTCAAACACTTCATCGAGCTGGGTCTGGTATGCCCACACATCAAGAATCAGTCCCGCCTTTGCGACTTCCGCTGCACCCTTCAGAAAGGTCTCGGCTTTCAGTAATCCGGCAGGTGCCGGTTTGGGATTGGAAACCAACCGCGGATCAGGATGATGGGCCGTGGTATTGCGAATACCACAAACAGTGCCCTCACCAGCATCGACAAGCGCCTCAATCTGCGCGCGGGCCTCGGCACCAAGAAGTAAATCGGCATGGGCAATTAACTTGATCGGATAAACAGATGTATCCGCAGCGCTTGCCCATCGACGAATAGTATCGACCTCACCAACCGAACGAAGTGTCTCTGGTCTGTCTGAGCAATAGCCTGTGCGGCATTGGACATAAATGCTGGCACAAACATTGTGCCCTTTGGCCAGATCAGCCAGAAACTCTTCACAGCGATACCGGCTTCCGGGTCGATCCCACAAGTGATGATGGGCATCCAGAATAGGTTGCTCAGGATCAAGAACCGGCTCGACATGACGCGCAAGCCAGTCTTCGCGAATGGTTGCATGCGGTCCGGTCACAGGCCAACCCATCCATTCACAATGATGTAAAAATTGGTCTGGTGCATGTTGAGGCACACTTTGGAACCTTCAACCATTGCATTCGCATGCATCGCTATGTTTCCTCCTGAGACCGATTTCGCCTTTGGCCTATCGATCACCTTTTTGATTTTCAAAAAGCCTACAGGATAAAACAGACTTCACATAAGCGAATAATTTTAGTTATTTGATGCAGTTTTTCTTAATAACAGCATCTACAGGGAAAGCCTCACAGCCTACCCCCCTTCCATTTCATAAACTTTGTCGCATCACGAAAGCTAGATGCGCTGCATTCGAGAATGCCGAGGAGAAAGATGTTTAGAAGGTCATCCGTAACTGACGCATAACCCCGAATTATGCCAAACCATTGGCGGCACCGACGCATATATGCGTCGGTCTCAGGCGGCATAAATTTTGGGGAAAAGTTGTCAGGTGCCACAAAAGTTGACATTTGGCTTCTAGGGAAATCAATGACTTAGTATTTTCGATTGCCAGATAAGTTGTCATCGATTGTCACATAAGATGACAAAAACCGGCAGAATTGACAGAAAAGCTGACAATTCTCTTAAATGCTGTAGTCAGTGCTGTTTCATAGCCAAACATCACAGGAATCAGCGGACAGTCGTGTAAACCTGCGACAGCTTCTCCCTATATGCCAGCGCGCCGAAGTCGTAATGCATTGGCAATAACAGATACCGAAGACAAGCTCATGGCTGCAGCGGCAAACATGGGCGAGATAAGAATGCCAAAGAACGGATAAAGT
>MDSZ01006894.1_pt1 | contig 25324 bp, 25 predicted proteins | sample 811201 | NCBI WGS metagenome assembly MDSZ01 (sample SAMN05326647, study PRJNA326480) | marine metagenome | isolation source: seawater | place: Indian Ocean: North | collected 2010
GCCATCGATGCGCAATCTGTGCTCGCCACCGTCGGGAATAAAGATCACACAAGGCGCCGTCAGCGACAGCTCATCCGTGGGAGATAACACCGTCATAGCACCACTTTTAAGGAAGTGCAGATGGGAAGCCGTTTCCAGCCGTTCTGCGCCCTGCAGGCCACACAAACCACCGGTAAAAAACACATCGGCGCTGAGATCAATATCTTTCAGTAATTCGCTTAAGGAATCCGTCATATCTGTGTTCATCCTTTCAGTGCCAGCCTTTCACTGCCAGCCTTTCACTGTCAGCCTTTCAGTAGAAGCCATTCTGACCCGGCTGAGCTTCCGTTTGTTTGAATTTTTATAAGGAATGGACGATCTGCCATTTTTTAAAGCGTATCCGCCCGCTTTTATTTCGTTCGCACACGTAATCTTTACAGCATGGAGAGCGGGCAACAACAACCCGGATTCATACCCATTTAATCACGATATTAAAACTTAAAAACTGTAAGGAACCTGATATGAACGTATTCAAATCCCTGAAAATCGCTGGTCTGGCCGGTGCTCTGTTATTCAGCAGCCTGTCGTTTGCTTCTGCGGTAAACACCGGTGACAACGATGTAGCCATTCACGGTTATGACCCGGTCGCCTACTTCACCATGAACAAACCGATCGAAGGTAAAGCCAAATACACAGCCACTTATGATGGTGCAATTTACCGCTTTGCCAGCGCTGAAAACCGCGATCTGTTCAAAGCCAACACCGCGAAATACGCACCACAGTACGGTGGTTACTGCGCAATGGGTGTAGCACTGAACAAGAAACTGGACGTTGATCCATCAGCCTTTTACATCGCTGACGACAAACTCTATCTGAACTACAACGCCGATGTCCAGAAGAAGTGGCTGCAGGATGTACCGGCTAATGTTCACACCGCAGACCGCGTATGGGACGGCATCGAAAACCTGTCTGTTGCCGAAACCAACGCCGAATAAGGCGCGTAAAACCGGATGGATAACACAGATATCCGGCTCAGTAGCAACGGGCATTCGTACCCACAACCTTTAGCTGTTGCATGGTTCAGCGCACGCTGGTGCGCGCCATGCAAACAGTTGGCGCCGATAATTGACAGGATTAAAAGTGCCTACCAGGACCGCTTACACATCGAGAAAATTGATGTCGATGATCAACCGGAACTGGCCGCGGAGTTTGGCGTACGTGCTGTACCAACACTGGTACTGATCAGCCGGAAAAAAGTGCTCAGTTTTACCGTAGGGGCGACTCCCTATTCAGAATTAAGCCAATGGATTGACCGTTATCTGGACGAATCCGGTAACTGACTGAAAGCGATAAATAACGAACCCGAACCTTAAAGCTGAAATATTAAATAAGGCGCTGAGCAATCAGCACGGGTTCGACACAACACTACACAACCCAACAGATCAGCATTTAAAACACAGACGAGGTATTACCATGACAAGTAAACACGCAATGGCAGCAGCCGCATTAACCATGGCACTGACCACCATTACTGCCCTGCCAGCCCACGCCGCCGGTAAAGAAAAATGCTACGGCATTGCGGCAGCCGGTCAGAACGACTGTGGCAACCTGGCCGGTACTCATTCCTGTGCCGGTCAATCCAAGGTCGATAACGATCCGGGCGAATGGAAACTGGTGGCCAAAGGCTCCTGTGAAAGCATGGGTGGCATGCTCAAAGCAGACGCCAAAGCCAAATACCAGAAAAGCCTCAGCGCTGTGCTTTAACACGCCACTGTAATCGTTAAATGCGGTGGCAACGCCTCCGCCACCGCATATTTTTAATTTAACTGTTAAGGGAGAAACCAATGAATACCTTAAACCGTCATCAGGCAGATTCTCTGCAGCAGAAACCACTTGCCGGTGTGGGACTGCGTCATGGGCATTATCAGGATGTACTTTTGTCATCCGCGCCTGATGACAATGCCGGGAACGCATTGGTTTCTCCCGATTTTATTGAGGTGCACAGCGAGAATTTCTTTGCTGATGGAAGCCCGGCGCAGACATTTCTGCAACAGGTCGCCACAGACTACCCGGTCAGCCTGCACGGCACAGCGATGGGCATTGGCTCAGCAGCCGGCATTCATCTGGATTATCTGCAGCAGCTGAAAATATTGGTGGACGCGATGAACCCGCTAATAATTTCTGATCACGCCTGTTTCTGCTGGTCAGCAGAAGGCAGTGGCTGGCGTCACGCCGGGGATTTATTACCGGTTCCGATGAACAGTGTCAGCCTGGATATTATGGTTAACAACATTCAGGAGGTGCAGCAGTTTCTTGGCCGTCGCCTGCTGATTGAAAATATCGTTGCCTATGTACCACAGAACGCAGACGCCATGCAGGAAACCGATTTTCTGCAGGAAATGGCGTACCGCAGTGGCTGTGGGCTGTTAATCGATCTGAACAATGTGCTGGTGAATGCCAGTAATTTTTCGCCATCCGCCGGCGGGAGTCACAAAGACCAAACACCTCTGAATGACACACCTCTGACTCAGGCTATGCACTGGGTATCGCAACTGGATGCAACACTGGTCGGTGAAATTCATCTGGCCGGCTGCACACAGCCAGAGCCTGGAGCACTCATCATTGATGATCACGCTCAGCCGGTTTCCGCTGAAAGCTGGGCTTTGTATGAATACGCCATTGCGCATCTTGGTCCGCTGGCCACCCTGATAGAGCGCGATAACAATCTGCCCTCCTGGCCAGAGCTGCTGTCCGAAGCCAGCCATGCCCGCAACCTGCTGAATAAAGTACAGGAGTCCCGTCATGTCGCCTGAATTACAACTCAACGCACACGCCTGCCAGGCTGACAGCCAGCACCTGTCTGGCCAACAACTTAGCCAGCAACTTAGCCAATACCAGCTTAGCCAGGAACAGCTTAATCAACGGCTGCAGCAGCAGCGTGGTTTTATGGATGCGGTAATGCGCTCACAGGAAAGCCAGCCGCCGGGCATGAACGTATACCGCAACAACTTAATCATGACAGCTGAGCGCGCTCTGTCGCTCAGCTATCCGGTGTTGAAAAAAATGCTGGGGGCAGAGGCAATGACGATTCTCGCCCGCCAGCTGCTGCAACAGGAAACACCCCATCAGGGCGACTGGGCTGAATGGGGCAGCAGCCTCGACTGGCTGATCGTCAGCAGCGAGCTGCATGAAGAGCACCCATATCTGGCGGATATGGCCAGTTTTGAATGGCGCATTCATTCTCTGCTGCGCAGCCCGCTGAATAGCTTTGCCGCTGACAGCCTGGGGCTGTTGGCAGAACATCCACTGCAGCAGCTGGGTGTGCGTTTTGTACCGTCACTCAGCGTCTTTCTCAGTGAATATCCGGTCGCGCAGTTACGCCAGTTACACCGCCCTCTGCAGGAGCATTATCTACCGGCAGAATCCGCTGTTTTTGATGTATTTTCTGAGCGGGCTGAACACGAATACTCCCTGTTATGGCTGAATGCCGCAGGGCTGCAGATTCAGTCATTAAGCGAAGCTGAGTACGACTGGTTTCAGCACCTGTTACAGGGCCAGAGCCTGGACGAGGTCATTGATGCAACGCCGCAGGTCGACTTTGCCCGCTGGTTGAGCAATGCCATTCAATGCGGCTGGCTGACAGAGATTTATCTGCGATAAATCGCATACAAAAACGTAAATTAAATTTTTAACACGGCTGTTTTTAATTCTGAATATTCTGCTGAAACCGTAGCGTCAAAAAAACGAAAAGCGCAAACGAAAGGAGCAAAGAAAAGCAGCAAAGGAAAACAGAAAAGAAAGACAGCGAATAAATAACCCTAACCCACCCATCGTTAATTAAAAATATAAGGAGTTCATAATGACTTCCACTTACATTTCAACTTTCGCTCGTCTTGTTAACCTGTATCAGCAGGCAGAATCCTGGCTGACACACTTACATAATCCTGCAGCTTTAGTATCGCGGCTGTATATTGCGCAGGTATTCTTTGCCGCAGGCCTGACCAAAATAGCTGACTGGGATACCACGCTGTTTCTGTTTGAAGAGGAATACAGTGTGCCTTTTTTACCCTTTGAACTGGCTGCCGTGCTCGGTACCTTTGGCGAGCTGTTCTTCCCTGTCCTGCTGGCGCTGGGTTTTGCTACGCGCTTTGCCGCACTGTCGCTGACGGTGATCAATATTGTTGCTGTAGTTAGCCTCAGCGACATTGCTCCTGCGGCACTCTACCTGCATGTCGTCTGGGGACTGCTGCTGGCGCAGGTTGTAATCTACGGCGGCGGCAAGCTGAGTATCGAAGGTGCGTATCAGCGTTTCTTTCAACGCCCGGCTTATGCTTCTTAAACGGCCGGTGTCGGGCTTTATATCAGGGCGCGCCTGCGCCCGCTTGCTCCACTTGCTCCACTTGCTCCACTTGCTCCACTTGCTCCACTTGCGCCCCTTGCGCCAGTCAGATAGTGCCAGCAATCCGCTGGACCTGTAATCCGTTCGACAGCGGCAAAGCACATGCGGAAAGCAGGCATTGCCGCAGCAAACCCGCTACAATGCCGGCCTTTCTGACTGACGTACTGCTGGATATATGCATGGCACTGAAAGCAACGATTTATAAAGCTGAGCTGATGGTTTCTGATATGGACCGTCACCATTACGCGACCTATCCGCTGACCATTGCTCTGCATCCGTCAGAAACCCTTGAACGCATGATGGTCAGGCTGGTCGCCTTTGCCCTCAATGCGGCAGACAATCTGGAATTCACCCGGGGTCTGAGCACAGATGATGAGCCGGATTTATGGGCCCGTTCGCTGAGTGATGAAATTGAACTCTGGATCGAACTGGGCCAGCCTGATGAAAAGCGCATCCGCAAAGCCTCTAACCGCGCGAAGAAGGTAATTGTTTATACCTACCACGGCCGCGCCGCTAACCTCTGGTGGGAGCAGATGGAAAAAGTCTGTAGCCGCTTTGATAACCTGCAGGTGATTGACCTCGCCGCTGAAGCAGTATCCCAGCTGGAAGGCCTGGCAGACCGCACCATGCAATTACAGGCAAATATTCAGGATGGCGTGTTATGGCTGGGCAGTGGTGATAAGAGCGTTGAAATCGCGCCGCAAAGCCGGCGCTGATCCGATCGGAATGAACGGGCAGTTAACTGCCCTTCTTCTTATTCTTTCCGCCTTTTTTGCCAGAATTATGCTGATATTGCTCGGCTACGTTCTGGTGGTAAAACTCAGACAACCACTGATACAGCTGTGGATGTTTTTTCTGCATCAGCTCCGGGCGCTCAAAAAAGTATTCTGAGGCCACGGCAAAGAATTCAGCATGATTAACCGTCGCGTATTTTGAAATACCGGTGCGGCTGGTTTCGATCTGTTCAACCTTATGTTTAACCAGCGCAAACCAGGGTTCACTCTGCTGATAGCTTTCCATACGTTCCGGAAAACCATCCACATTGCCATCGGCACCGTCGACCAAATGGGCAAATTCATGAATCGCTACATTCTGCTTATCGCGGCTGTTGGCAAAGCCTGCTCGCATGTGCGGCTTACTCAAAGCCAGCTTACCCGCCATCGGGCCATTGCCCACCATACCGGAAATCACTGAATCCGGGCGATTGCATTCGAAGCGTGAATTAAACAGCCCGGGCAACAGAAAAACTGCATTCACGTTGAAGTAATGCCAGTCCGGGAAGGCCCAGACCGGGATCACAGCACCGGATGCTACCAGCAGACGGTCTTCGTCGGTGACTTCCACCTGCTCGCCGCCTTCTACCCGCGTGGTCGCCAGAAACTGACGGATACGCAGTTCAAACACGGCCTGATCCTGTGCAGACAGGGTGCGGTAAAACACCACCTGCTCACGCAGAAAATCACTCCAGCCAGGTTGCCATGGCGGTAATGGCAGAGGTTCTCCGTCCAGCCAGCGGAAGATCCGCTGACCCAGACGCGCAAAGAAAGATGCCATCTCAGCTCTGAATTTCCAACAGTTCGACTTCAAAAATCAGAGTCGAACCCGGCGGAATGGTGCCGGCACGCTGATTACGGTAGGCCAGATCGGCAGGAATGTATAAACGGGCTTTTTCACCTTCGGTCATCAGCTGCAGCCCTTCTGTCCAGCCACTGATAACCTGATTCAGGCCAAAGGCAATCGGCTGATTGCGCTGCACGGAACTGTCGAATACCGTACCGTCAATCAATGTGCCGTGGTAATGCACCAGTACTTTGTCGCGGGACGACGGATGACGCTCACCAGAGCCCAGCTTCAGAACCTCATACTGCAGGCCTGAAGCGGTTTCGGTCACGCCGTCACGTTGTTTGTTCTCATCGAGAAAACGCTGCCCTTCCTCACGGTTTTCGGCGGCGCCTTTGCTGCCGACACCGGCACGTTTGAGGGCGTACACCACCAGGGCAACGATTACGATGAGTAGAATAATTTTTGACATGCAGCTCTCCGCCCGGGGTCATTAAGTTCCGCGCCTGATTTTATCCGCCAGACAGACTTCATGCGAGCCGCGTTGACGATATTATGCGAAGAAATACGGATACGGCACACATTACACAACAATAGACAGAACAAAAGACAGAACATCCCACAGCCAGTCTGAAGGAACAGGAGAAGCCATGGCCGCTGCAGCGCACCGTCCTATACAACCCCAAAAACAAACACTATGGCGACCACCGATCGTGTTTATTCATGGTATGTGGTGCGGACCGGAGGTATTCGACCATTACCGTAACTTCTTTGTCGCCGAAGGCTTCACCTGTTACGCCCCGCCGTTGCGTCACCATGACAAGGCAGATAACCGTGACGAGCTGCCGGGCACCATCGGCCTGCTCGACTATGCCCGGGATCTGGAACTGTTTATCCGTACCCTGCCGGCCAAACCCATTCTGATTGGCCACAGCATGGGCGGTCTGCTGGTTCAGATGCTGTGTGCCCGCGGTCTGGCAGAAAAAGCGGTGCTAATGTGCCCCGCTTCCCCGGCGGGCATCCACGCCCTGACACTGTCGGTGGTACGCAGCTTTTTTGCGGTAATGTCGCGCTGGGGTTTCTGGGAAAAGCCTAATAAATTATCCCCTGCTGCAGCAAAGTACGCGCTGTTTAATCAAATGCCCCAGGAACAGATTCCCGCCGCCATGGCGGCCATGCGTTACGAAAGTGGACGTGCAGCCGCGGAAATTGGCTTCTGGTTAGTGGACCCGGGCAAGGCCAGTGCCGTCAATGCCGAGCTGGTGACGCTGCCGATGCTGGTCGTCAGTGGTCTGAATGACCGTATTACACCCGCAAAAGTGCACCGTAAAATCGCCGCGCGCTACGGCGCGGAATATCGTGGCTATCCGCATCATGCCCACTGGCTGATTGCCGAACCCGGCTGGGAGAAAATTGCTCAGGATATTCTGCACTGGCTGGATGCAGAGGCCGCGAATTTACGGCAAGAGGATTCACAGAAAAAGGATTAAAAGTGACTGGATTAACATTCAGGCGACAGCCATCAGAGAAATAACAGCAGAAGCTGGCGGCAACAAACCACCAGCCTGTGGTCAGAAATTCCAGTGCCGGTCAGGACTGACGGCCACCCGGTTCGGATAATTCTTTATCATCCTTAAAGACCTTCTCGCCAACATTCTCTACGCCCATCATGGCGTACAGCGCACTGGAATTAAATTCCCGCTTGTACAGGACCAGTACCACCACCACAGTCGCAGCCATAAAAGCAAATGGATGGATAAACCAGGCCAGCGCCCCCAGAGAGAAGTAGAACGCGCGCAAGCCATAGTTATAACTGCGGCTCGCCTGATCGATTACTTTTGCCGCGTAGATCGAAAAGCTGCGGCGGTCAGACGCAGTAACACCCTCCTCTGCCGGGGTCGGCGCAGCCCCCACCAACACCGAGGCGAAACCAAACTGACGCATGGACCAGGTGAAGGTAAAGAACGCATAAATAAAGATACAGATCAGCGTCGCCATCTTCAGCTCCAGCGTGGAGAGGCTGTCGTGAATCACAAAGGAGACATTGGCCAGCATGATCTCCAGCTTATCAACCGCCGTCATGGCGGTTAACAAACCCGCCATAATCAGTACACAGGACGAAGCGAAGAAATTTACATTGCGCTCAATGTTGGCCAGCAACGCCGCATCACCGACCCGTACTTCCCGCCCCAGCAGACGGCGCATCCAGTTGATCCGGTGAACGTGCAGTACAGAAGACAGAGACGCGGTGGTTTTGCCACGGTAAGCAGAGAATTGGGTGTAGCTGACCCAGCAGGTGACGAACCACGCCAGACTGATCCAGTTGAGGATCCCGATTGATCCGATTTCACTCATAAGGGCTTCTCCATCTTGGCCTGGGCTTCTGTCACGTTTATCACTTTGTGTTTGGGCAGAGCGGTACTCTGACTCAGAGCATATACTGATACAGAATAACTATGAATACGCTGATTCCGACCTGAGTCAGTGTTATCCGCAATCGGCCGGCAAAGCACCTGCAGACCACCGGTACGGAGCCATTCGATTAATTGTATCAATGATGCCAGAATTCGCTTGCGCAGCGGTGCAATCGGCCTATTATTCGCGCCATCAGCGGCTGAAACTGATCAGATTATGATCGGTGCGGATATCTCCGTCCGGACAAGCCAGACAGCCACTGACAACCGGGTTCGCCCATTTAACCAGATGTGTATTGATATTGAGGAATACCATGACCAAAAAAGCCATCGCGGCCTCTCAACGCCATGCGCAGGAGAGCCAACAACAGGGCCAAAAACAGGGCCAGAAGAAAACCGGCCGTAACCTGCATGCCTGTGCGACCATTATGCGTAAAGGTGGAGTGCATGAAAAAAGCGGTAAAGCCAAACGGGCTGGCAGCAAACAGCAACTGAAAAAGGCAATGCGTGAGGGGGGCAACAGCTCCCCTTTTTATTGCCTGCTGTTCAGTGATTTTCGCCTCGCGTGCTGATCGCAGCTGATATCCGCCAGTAGCTGCTGACGGCTCCCTGCTCTTCTCTCGCTTTCCTTTTACCGTTTTCAGTTTTTCGTTTTCCCTTTTCGTTCTTCTTTTTCTTTTCTCTCGCTTCCTGCTTACTGCTTCCTACGTTCAGTCTGCGGTATGCCTTGCGTATTTTTCTGATTCAGACTGAGATGACTCTCACCACCGGATGGTAACCCTTGTTAATCCGGATTAAAGCTCGCCGGTCAGAATATGCACCAGTCGCTGAATTTTAATATCAGACAGCTGGCGGTAATCAAAGTAAGGACAAACCACGATACCGCTGGCGGCGTGTACGGCAAAATCCGTATCCAGCCAATGCAGTTCATCATTCAATCCCAACGTTCCGGCATAGCCTTTGGCCAATACCAGACGAACGCTGCCATGCTGACGCTTGAGTTGCGGTGGGGAGAATATCAGCGCTTCATCGCTGTGCTGCTGCAATAACTGCTGATCACGATAATCCTGCCAGCGTGGGTAGCCCAATGGCTCTCCGCACTGCTGTTTATAAGCAGCGATCAGTTTGGCGTAGACATTAAAAATTTTGCGCCAATGATTGCCGGTGGTTGCCGCAATATGGGCAATCTCACCGGGCTGCATGGCAGCAACTCCTTTGAGTTGCTGATATTCCGGCAATGGCGGGCGGTTGGCGATATACACCGTAAACCGCGCGTTTTCTGAACCGAGCCCTAACTGCCCGCCGCCTGAGCTTTTTGCTGTCATATTGAACGCTGATTCACCCGCTTCATCAGTTCTTCAGCGGTTTCTTTGCGCTCTGAATAACGGTCCAGCAGTACATCATTGCGATCGCGGGTCAGCAGTGTGAACTTCACCAGTTCTTCCAGCACATCGACAATACGGTCGTAATAAGAAGAAGGCTTCATGCGGTCATCGTCATCAAATTCCGCCCAGGCTTTGGCCACGGACGACTGATTAGGAATGGTCAGACAACGCATCCAGCGGCCCAGAATACGCATCTGATTTACTGCATTAAAAGACTGCGAACCTCCACACACCTGCATTAATGCCAGGGTTTTGCCCTGAGTCGGACGTACCGCGCCCAGACTCAGAGGAATCCAGTCGATCTGTGATTTCATAATGCCGGTCATTGAGCCATGACGTTCCGGCGAGCACCACACCATGCCTTCGCTCCAGGTCACCAGTTCACGCAGCTCCTGCACTTTTTCATGTTCCGGCTCGGCGTCATCCGGCAACGGCAGACCGGAGGGATTAAACACCCGGGTTTCACAGCCCATGGCTTCTAAGATGCGTGCGCTCTCTTCCACAACTAAGCGGCTGAACGAACGCTGACGTAATGAACCGTACAGCAACAGAATTTTTGGCTTATGAGTCGCCGGCTTTGCAGCAAAGACTGCGTCAGCGTCCGGCACTTTAAAAATATCGCCAACGATATTGGGGATGTCGTTCATCACTTAAAACCTGTGTTTATTGGCAAACGCCACCAGCGATAACATCACAGGTACTTCCACCAGCACCCCCACCACAGTGGCAAGGGCAGCACCGGAATTCAGACCAAACAGAGAAATCGCCACGGCAACCGCCAGTTCAAAAAAGTTACTGGTGCCGATCATGCAGGCAGGTGCTGCAATATTGTGCTTCAGCTTCATGCGTCTGGCAATAAACCAGGCGATAAAGAAAATGCCGTAAGTCTGTAATAGCAGCGGAATCGCAATCAGCAGAATATCAAACGGCTTGGCGACAATGGTGTTGGACTGCAGGGCAAACAGAATCACCACGGTGCTGATCAGGCCGAGAACAGAAAACGGTTTAATCGCCACCGAAAAATGATTCAGGCGCTCCGCCGACAGAATTTTGCGTGTTAAAACTCCGGCGACCAGCGGCAGTACAACGTACAGCACCACCGACAGCAGCAGGGTCTCCCACGGCACCTGAATATCAGAAACACCCAGCAAAAAAGCTGTAATCGGCGCAAAGGCAAAAATCATAATCAGGTCGTTTACTGACACCTGCACCAGTGTGTAATTCGGGTCGCCCTTGGTCAGCTGGCTCCAGACAAACACCATCGCCGTACAGGGTGCGACACCCAGCAGAATCATACCGGCGATGTATTCACTGGCGGTCTGCGCATCCACCAGCGAGGCAAAAAAGACTTTAAAAAATAACCAGCCCAACGCCGCCATGGTAAAAGGTTTGATCAGCCAGTTGATCACCAGCGTCAGCACCAGCCCCTGTGGTTTTTTACCAATATCTTTGATGGCGGTGAAATCAATCTGAATCATCATCGGGTAAATCATCAGCCAGATCAGCACGGCCACCACCAGATTCACCCGGGCGACTTCCAGCCCGGCGACTAAGGCGAACAGATCCGGTAACAGCAGTCCAAGCACCACACCAGCGATCATGCCAGCGCCGACCCACAGCGTCAGATAACGCTCAAAAATACCCATGATTATTCTCCTGCCTGCATCATAAACAGGTCTTTAATCTGCTCGTTGGTTTTGTCCTGCCAGTCCACGGCGACAAGATTACGGATACGCTGACGTAACCGCGCAGCAACATCCTCAAACATCTGCTGCTGTTTTTCTGCATCCTGTTCCTTCGATGGGTCCGGCAAGCCCCAGTGCACTTTAATGGCATTGCCCATCCACAGCGGGCAGCTCTCTCCGGCGGCGCTGTCACACACGGTAATCACCACATCCGCAGAAAAGGCTTCAAATTCATCCCAACCCTGGCTCTGCAGATCTGAGGTATTAATTCCCTGCTGCTGCAGAAATGCCAGAGTGCCTGGATACACTACGCCAGCGGGCTGGCTGCCAGCACTGCGCACATCGAAGGCACTGCCCGCTTCGTCACGGAAAATGGCTTCGGCCAGAATGGAACGGCAACGGTTATGGGTACAGACGAACAGCAGTTTCATAAAAGGAGTCTCTGATTTTTGTTGGCTTCAGCAGCAGCCCGCCTGGGGCATTTGCGGAATCAGTTCAGGATGGGCTTCGGCAGTTTCGGAAATAACGCTGTACACCCAGTTTTCCAGCTGCGGATTCAGCCGGTAGTGCACCCACTGTCCGGTTTTGCGCGTCAGTAGCAGACCGCTTTCCCGCAGCGGCTGCAGGTGGCGTGACACTTTCGGCTGGCTGATGTCCAGCGCCGCCATCAGATCGCACACACACAACTCCCCTTTCGCCTCGATCAGCAGCACCAGCTGCAGGCGGGTGTCATCCGCCAGACAACGAAACAGGGTATTGGGCGTAATTTTCTCTTTACTCATAAGGGCTTCTTTCATCATGCCGCTCATAGTATATATGGATTTCCATATATACAAGTGAAAGCCGGTCAGAGACTGTCCACAAAGCCATCCCTAATGGCTCTGAAGACACTTATCTGCGGCTGCAAATCTGGGTAAGCTGTCGGCAGAATAATAATTTGCGGAGTCAGGCATGCCATCCTCAACCCCTTTTCATCTGATCGTTTACGGTGCCACCAGCTTTGTTGGCCAGATTCTCACCCGCTATCTGGCCGAAACCTATGGTGTTGGTAATAGTGTCGGCAATGGCCTCCACTGGGCCATCGCCGGTCGCTCACAAAGCAAACTGGAATCTGTGCGCGCTCAGACTCTCACTCCATTGGGCATTCAACCTGACAACCTGCCCATCATACTCGCAGACGCCGCTGACGATGCCGCACTGAACACACTGTGCAATCAGACCCGTGCCGTGGTTTCAACCGTTGGCCCTTACGCTTTGTACGGCGAAACACTGGTAAAAATCTGCGCGCAAAGCGGTACCGATTACTGCGACTTAACCGGCGAGCCGCAATGGATCCGCCGCATGCTGGAGCGCTATGAAGCTACGGCCAAAGCCTCCGGTGCGCGCATTGTGCACAGCTGTGGTTTTGATTCGGTCCCTTCCGATATGGGCGTATGGTTTTTACAGGAAGAAAGTTATCGCCGTTACGGCAAACCGGCGGTGCAGTCAAAAATGCGCTTTAAAGCTGGCAAAGGTGGCGTATCCGGCGGCACCGTCGCCAGTATGGTTGAGTTGACCAAAGAAGTGATCGCCAATCCGGCGCTGAAAAAAGAACTGGCTAATCCCTATTCCATCTGCCCTGCCGAACATGGCTTTACTGTGCGCCAGAACACCATGTCAAAACCGGCGCAGGACACAGATATGGTCAGCCATACCGCACCTTTTATCATGGCTGCAATCAATACCCGCATCGTGTTCCGCTCGAATGCGCTGCGCGAAAATTACTATGGTCATAACTTCAGCTATAACGAAGCGGTACTCACCGGCGCCGGGTTTAAGGGCTGGCTGGGAGCGCGGATTTACAGTCTCGGGATTGGTGCCTTTCTGCTTGGTGCAGCACTTAAACCGACGCGTTTTCTGCTGGAAAAATACGTACTGCCCAAACCCGGCGAAGGCCCGTCACCACAGGCTCAGGAAGAAGGCTTTTACGACCTCAGGTTTATTGGCCGTACGGAAGACGGTCAGCTGACGCTGACCAAAGTCACCGGCGACCGCGACCCGGGTTATGGCAGTACAGCCAAAATGCTGGGCGAAGCGATTGTTGGCCTGGCGCTGGACTACTACGACACTGACGGTAATAAAACCGGTAAAAGCGGTGGCTTCTGGACCCCGGCCTCACTCTTTGATGAACGCTATATCGAACGTTTGCAAAATAAGGCCGGAATAAAATTCGAGGTACTGGATTAACAGCCTGCACTAAGCAAGATAGATAAAAGCGGCAGCCTGCCCTCAGGCGGCTGCCGCCCGCTTTTTCAATACCGAGTGACCAGCATCCGCCGGCAGTCGCATCACATCAATAAACGTCATTAACGCCAGTACCGATACCAGAATAAATGCCAGACTGAAATCGGCTGCAACCGGTGCCCCTTCATCACCGCCAAGAAACCACTGGGCGATAGCAAGCATTAATGCGCCAACAGCAATGCCCATTCCACTGTTCAGCCGCTGAACCACACCAAACAGGGTGTTGGCATCATTCATGTGATGCTTTTCGATATCCGCAAATGCCATGGTGTAAAAAGCTGTAAATTGCACCGAGCGTGTCATACCCGTTATAAACAAAATAACGGCAATCAACGTCGTCGGCGTATCTTCCGTAAGGGCCGCATAAGCAAGAAAAGAGCCCGCAACGATAAAGCTGTTGACCATCAGCACACGGCGAAAACCAAAGCGGTTCATAATCCATGTGGTGGTTGGTTTCATACACAGGTTACCGACAAACAGCCACAAGAACAGAGCACCGGCTTCCGCCGGACTGTAGCCAAAGCCAAGCTGAAAGGTCAGCGGCAATAAAAATGGTGCAGCGTTCAAGGCAATCCGTGACAGTGAGCCACCGCTAACTGCGCTGGCATAAGTGCGTACCTGCAGAATACTGAGATCAAATAATGGCTTTTCGCTGCGTAACAGATAACGGCTGCAAAGCAGCAACAGAACAACACCGACAACGCCGGCGATCAGAGCTGGCAGTATAAAGGCCTGACCATGACTGGCGGTTTCTACTGCGATCATAAACAAACCAATACCACTGCTGCACAACAGAAAGCCACGCATATCAAAATGTTTTACCGGATATTTCACCGGCCGGATCAGGAACAGCGACGCCACAAATGCCAGAATACCGATGGGCAAATTAAGCAGAAAAATCCATTCCCAGCTCCATTGCATGGTAATCCAGCCGCCTAACGCTGGCCCAACAATGGGACCGGAAAGCGCCGGCCAGGTAAGAATAGCGACAGTTTTTACAATCTGATCTTTCGGCGTATCACGCATCACCAGCAAACGGCCAACCGGTACCATCATGGCGCCGGCAATACCCTGCAACACCCGCGCTGATGTAAAAGTAAGCAGACTGTCGCTGGCAGCACACAACAAGGATGCCAGGGTAAAAAACGCAATGGCTGAGGCAAAGACTCTGCGCGGACCGAAACGGTCTGCGACCCAGCCGCTGAGCGGAATAAACACGGTAAGTGCCACCAGATAGGCTGATACTCCGGCAGACAGGCTGGCCGCCGGCACAGCAAAATCTTTCGCCATGGTTGGCAGTGCGGTAGTAATGACGGTGGCATCCAGTGTTTCCATAAAAAACACTACGGCCACCATCAGAGCTGTCGCCGTACGATAGCGCAATGGGGACGGTTGTTCAGGCTCTGCTGAACCGGGTGGCACATGGCCATTGCTTTGGGTGTGACTGGCACCTGTCATTTATTTTCCTGCATACGGATCTGTGAGTGCTTTTAACGGCTTCGGCTTAGCATTCTGAGCAGATACATCAGAAGTGCTGGCGGGCAGGATTTGAAAGGAGGCGGAATCAATCCGACGCTCAGGTCTGCTGAGGTGATTTTCCACAGCAGTTTATTAATTGTAATGGACTAATAATAACCGACTGTTGCGCAAGGAATACTAAGGAACAGATTGTTCCCAAAACACCACAGGTCTTCCGGCCAGCCAGACAAACAGAAACAGCCGACTGGTTCAGTTTGCAGAACAGTTATTTGATTTGAATGCATCTTAGATTGGCGAATAATGAAGCAGTACAGCTGCAGCGGCTCTTCTGCAGAGCAATAAGCTTATATTCAGCACATTCTTATGCACGCGCCTGATGAGATGGAATTCTCCAAGGCAAACTTTACCCATGAGTCAGACACACAAGCCATCCGGCAATACACCCGCGCAACAGCAGAATATCGGCCTGCTGCGTGTTGCAGAGCTGGGTAAAGAAGCCGGTTTACCGGATGGTGTACTTAACGTGATTAATGGCCCTGGTAAATTAGGCGATCATATTATTCCTGATAAACGCATCGCCAAAGTGTCGCTGACCGGTTCGGTACGTACCGGCCATATCATTGCCGACGAAGCCATGAAAGCCAATCTGAAACACGTCACCCTGGAACTCGGTGGTAAAAACGCCGCAGGTTTCCTGCCGGATATGAGTGTGGAAGAAATCGTTGATGGTATGTTTGAAGCAGGCTTTATGCACACCGGTCAGATCTGTGCATCCGCTGAACGCTTCCTGGTTCACTCCAGCCAGATCGACGAAGTCGAAGCGGCAATTAAAGCCCGTCTGGAAGGAATCGAAGCCGGTGACCCAATGGACGAGAACGCCCAGTTCGGTCCGGTCGCAACTGAAGACCAGTACAAAAAAGTCATTGAAGCATTTGAAACTGCGGTGAAAGAAGGCGACCGCTTTGTGGTCGGTGGTGAAACCTATGACCGTGCGGGATTCTTTGTAAAACCAACGGTTATTCGTCCTAAATCCCTGCAGAGCACTTCATGGCGCGAAGAAGTCTTCGGCCCGGTTGCCACCCTGGCAACTTACGAAACCGAAGAAGAACTGGTGCGCGAAATGAACGATACCCCTTACGGCCTGACTGCCTCCGTCTGGACCCACGAACTGTCAAAAGCACTGCGTCTGGTACCTCAGGTAGAAGCCGCTACCGTATGGGTGAACATGCACACCATCGTTGATCCGGGCGTACCGTTTGGTGGTGCCAAAGGCTCTGGTATCGGCCGTGAATACGGCGCGGCCTTTATCGAGGATTACACTGAGCTGAAATCAGTGACGATCCGGTATTGATTAAAAATCAATCAGCCCTGACCTAAATAGACAACTTTAAACCAGTTGTCGTCACCAGGAGCCCCGCGAAGATCTTCTTTACGGGGCACCAATCAATTCTAGTTATATTAATTGATGTAAAGAACAACCGTTCTATCAATTCTATCCCTAGCTGCAACTTAAGTTAGTCTGTATTATTTTGGTTTTTTTGGCACTTCTGTAAGTGTCGACAATAGTGACCGGTTACAGAAGTGGAAAGAGACTTCCCAAAAATTGTTGTTATCATTGCAACATACAATCGCCCCAAACTCCTCGAGTCCAGATCCATGAGATCTATTCTGAATCAAACACGCCTTCCGGAACAAATCGTGATTTGTGATGATTCTGATATGGGTATTAGGCCTTTGAATCGATCTGTTGCTGCCACCAGTAACCTTGGCAAGGGTAAGGTTCAATATATAGAGAATCAACGAACGAATGGCGCTAGCGGCTGTTGGAATTCTGCTATCGACTTTATAGTCCGTGAGATTAGCAACACATCCAATGTAGTACTGGCATTTCTGGATGACGATGATTCATGGTCCCCCGAATATTTAGAAACCTGTACAGATGCCATGATCAACCAACAGCTGGATATGGTTGCTGCAGGCATTCAAAGAATTGAAGGGGCGAATCTAGCGCCAGTGTTTTTCTCTGCTCCTGAAAAGCTGGAACCAGATTTATTTCTGGTAGGCAATCCGGGAATTCAAGGATCCAACCTCTTTCTTAAGCTGGACTTAATTCTTAAGGCAGGTGGCTTTGATGAATCATTGAGCAGCGCAACAGACAGAGACCTTTGCATTCGTATTGCAGATTTGAGGGATATTCGCTACTCGGCAATTCCGGACTTACTAGTACAACACTACGCAGAGTCTTCCCGTCCTAGACTAAGCATAAAAGGCTCCGATGCAAAGCTCAGCGGCCTTACTTCATTCTGGCAAAAATATTCTGGCCGAATGACACAAGAACAGCGCCTCAATTTCACTACAAGAGCCAAAGAGCTATTTGATTGGAAAGCTCCTCAATCAACTTTATTGGGTAAGATAGAGAGTGCTACGCCTAGCCTAATGACCGCACCTGAGCACCAGCCATTTGAATTGATTGTTGGAATCATTTCCTCAGAACCTGATGTATTGCTCCCGCTATTACAGAGCCTTGCCCATTTAAAGGCGTGTAGCAGCATCGCTTCGTTGAAAGTACTCCTGCTGGATAACTACTGTCCAAAAGCATCTCTGGAATCCGTTGCCCGACAGCTCCAATCCAAAAACATGGATCTGGTGGTTATTCCACCATCCCGATTCGAAGCTGATGTTCAGTCAGGGCTATTTGGTAACTATCTGAAAATCACACAGGGAACACAACAAAGCATCGCCGTATCCAGAACCATGATTCAACGGTATCTCGGACTGGAAATGAACAAGAATCCCGGTGCTATTGGCTGGCTTCTGGATGACGACATGCGGATTGATGCCAGAGCACTGCAATATCTGCCCTGGTTGCCTACATTCAAAGACAACGGCGTTGATGTATTGTTGGGCGCATATGAAGGTGCTTCGCCCAACCCACCATTGAATGGGCTGAGGGTCCAATTAATGGACCTTATTCATAACCTGCAATGGCTGAACAAGCTGCCGAAAAATATTGCACTGCCGAACAGAAAGACTGAAAACGCCAATACTCGTGAGCAATTTTCTGATTACTACTACGACTTGTCCCGCAAACACTCTGCCCACCTGGAAAAGCCAATGTGGCTTGAGCCTGTGTATGATCATGAAACCGCTGCTGAGGCTCGTGCACGTCTGGTTGCAGGAGCAACCGGTATTCTGAATGGCGACCCGTTGACCAGAGGTATTGTGGCTAGGCCCTGCAAGAATCCGATCATTGAAGCAACAAATTCAGTAAACCGAGGTGGATGTACTTTTGTCCTCAATCCGGACGCACTTAAACTGACGCCCAACACCATTTTGCAAATTGATGGCAGGCATGCTCGCCGATCCGACATGATCTGGGCCGTTGTCAATCGCCACTATCGCGACATGAATATTAAAGCGGTTAGCTTTCCTGTTCAGCATATTGGCCGAATTAACGTAACACCATCCGTAAATGCCGATAAGGTGCTGGCTGAGATTGTGGGATCGACTCTTTATGCGGGCTTAACCGACGCTCTGCAAGACCATCCCAATCATCGGCTGAAGTTTACCGATTTGGAAATAGAACAAATATCCGAGCTTTCAACAGCAAGCATGAACCACCGCCTGGAACTCCTGAAAACAAGCCTGATGCGTATTCAAGGGCTTGCCGAGACACTGGATCATATCGATACCGCCAATGAATTTTCAGAGCTTCGCCAACACCTGAAAGATGACTTCAGACCTGGAAGCATCCTCACGATTACTTCATTGGCAAAAAAGCTAACGAAAGCCGACATCCAGTCTTTTTTAACTCAATTGACACTGGAGGCCGATGACTATGCGGCCGCATCAAATCTACAAATAACCAACATCCAATAAGGAAGTACAAGATGAAAGTAGCACTGGACAATTGGTGTACCCTGCCCACTCCAATGGGCGATTTCCGCATGTATGACACTGGTCTTGAAGAAGTCAGTGTTATTTCCATGGGAGATATTCAAGCCGTTGGCCCGAATCCTCTGCTGCGTGTTCACTCTTCTTGCCGAGCATCTGAAGTCTTCGGAGCACTGGATTGCGATTGTGCAGACCAACTGCGAGAAGCCATGAAGCTCATGGCCATTGAGGGCAGCGGTTTGATTGTTTACCAGCATCAGGAAGGACGCGGCCACGGGCTTTCACTGAAGATTAACGCCGTAAAAAAGATGGAGCGTGATGGACTGGATACCGCAGAAGCGTTTGAAAGATTGGGGCTGGAGCAAGACATACGCAACTACCCGGAAGCCGTTGCCGTTCTGCAGCAACTACAAATAAAAGAAGTTCGTCTGGTTTCTAACAACCCACGTAAAGCCGCGTTCCTGAATACCCATGGTATTCAAACCTCTGGTGTAAATACTCACCCGAACATTCGCCCTGAAAATGCCGACTACCTGCAAACCAAAAATGCAAAGCTCGGCCACCTGCTCCCTCTCGACAACCAGCTTCAATCTGATTCACCCATTCATTTTTATCACTCTGACCAGCCGTGGGGGGAGTTTTCCAATTTCTCGAAACATTCGGTCTTTCTGAACGGCAAAATCTGGCCAACCGTAGAGCACTATTATCAAGCGCAGAAATTTTCTGAAGCAAACCATCAGGAGCAAATCCGCTGCTGCTTGACGCCGATGAAAGCCAAAACGCTTGCTTACGAGTTATCAGACCAGCATGGACGAACCGACTGGGTCAATGTTCGTGAGCAAATCATGCTCGAGGCGCTCGAATCCAAGTTTGCACAGCACCCAGACCTTGCCAACAAACTTCTGTCATCCGGTGAAAGACAGCTGATTGAGTTCACCGAAAAAGATGATTTCTGGGGCGATTCCGGCGATGGCTCGGGCCAAAACCGTTTAGGACAGCTACTGATGCAGGTTCGCGCTGAAATCAGGCAGCAAATTATTCGTACTGAAGCCTTGGTCTAATTCTGCGTATGTGTGGAATCCTGTTACTCAAAGGGCAGACTGCTACTAACAGACTGCCAGCACTGCTTCCTCGTATTCACCACCGAGGTCCAGATGACCTAAGCATCTGGTCTGAAGGCGATACTGCGCTTGGCTTCGTTCGGCTCGCCATCAATGGAGATCTGATCGAAGGGCAACAGCCTTGCAACGACGGAGCTTTGGTCAGTGCATTTAATGGCGAAATCTATAACTTCAGGGAGCTGGCACAGCGCTATGGCTTGGGAAACTACCACAGTGACACCCGGATTATCTTGCCGCTTTTCCAACTGCTCGGCCCGGAGATTATTTATCACCTCGATGGCTTCTACTCTGGAGTGATTGTTAATAACGAAGCACAGAAAGCCGTTTGCCTGCGCGACCATATGGGTAAAAAACCACTGTTTGTCGGTTTCTCTGAAGGCGACCTGTTCATCACCAGCGAGCTCAAAGCACTGAATCACATTGAATGGTTTGAGCCACTTCCGAAAGGAGCTTCGGAAGTCGATCTGACCTCTGGCTCAGTCACCCAAATCCTTGACCATCAGGCACAAGCAACCACCAACGACCTGCACGATCTCCTGCACAACGCCGTTCACAAACGCCTTCCTGATTCTGAACAATCGCTAGGCCTGTTCTTGAGTGGTGGCTTGGACAGTTCTCTGATAGCCAGTATCGCCTCAAAATACAGAGACGATATTCATTACTTCACGCTGGGTACCGAAGAAGGGCCAGACCACCAAGCCGTTCAGACCGTGATAGAAGCCCTGAACCTGAAGAAGGTAACCTTCGTTGAATTGCCATCCGAATCAGAAATCCCGTCACTGATCGAAAGCATTGTGCTCGCAACCGAAAGCTATAACCCATCCATCATCAGCAACGGACTGGCAACCGGGTTGCTGGCACGTGCAGCAAGGCAAGCCGGTATCAAGGTTGTACTAACCGGAGAAGGCGCTGATGAATTGTTCGGTGGCTACCATCAGTTCAATCAGACTGATCCATGGAAAGAAACTCGTCAGCAGCTCATTCAAGAAATGCCGTTCACCGAATTACGCAGACTGGACATGGCTTGCATGGCGAATAGCATCGAAGCACGCTGCCCGTTTCTGGATGCCAAGCTCCGCTCGCTGACGGATCAGTTTGAGTTCGAACAGCTGTACAGTAGCAACCAAAACAAGGTCTCTCTCAGAAATGGCTTTGAAACCTATTTGCCGGAGAACATTCTGCAACGGCGTAAAACCTCCTGCGATGTTGGCAGTGGCATTCGAAGCATGGTTGTTCGTTACCTGAAACATAATGGTCGCTCAGAGCGAGAAGAGCTGCTGGATATATGGAAGCAGCACTTCCCATTTGATCACTCACACCCGTATTTCCATCAATACGGGGTATTCGATCGGTTCATTGATCAGCGAGGTGAAGTACACAAATGAGCGATTCAGTTAGCACCACAGCAACCATCAAGGCCGCCGAAGAATTGTTGCTGCACCACTTTCGCACTCAGCCATTTCATAACCTGAATCTGCTTTACAACGACGGCGAGCCGTCTGGTTTGCCGGGCGGCACATGCTCCGACAAAACGCTCAGTTACCTGGCAGATGCCAAAGCTCAAGGACTGAATGCCCACTTGCATACAGCCTTTATTGGAGGACAGGAAATTCATCGCCTGGTCAGGCTTCACATCAATGGAGCAACCTACTTCGCCGATGTCGGCAATGGCTGGCCAGCCATCAAACTGATCCCGGCATCTCGAAACATCGAATATTCCTGCTTCGGGATGAGGTATCGAACAGAAGTTGATGCCGATTGGGTCAGGGTATTCCACCAACGTCAGGGAAAAGAACAACTGCAAATGGAAATCAGGCTTCAGCCTCGCAGCGAGGAGGATATTCTCAAAGACATCCATACCAGATACAGCTCTGGCATTCAGTACCCCTTCTCCAACAGTGTTCGGTTTTCAGCTATCGTAAAAGAAAGCTTTCGTTTTCTTAGAGGGAATGTCCTTCATATTTATTGCGAGGAAACACTGAACGTTATAGATGAATTCACGATAAACTCCATTTCAGATACGCTCGCAACCTATTTTGGGTCACAATTGTTACTCCCAGATAAATCAGGTTCTTATTTTCCAAATAATTTCTCTGATCAAACTCCGTCTATAAACGATAAAACAGGCTTTAGATCATTAGAGCAAACAAGAAGAAGGCAAATCAAAAGTTCTGCACAAACAAAAAAGCCAGCTGTTTAAGCTGGCTTCTGTGTTACTGACGGATCAGTAGAAATTCTGGTAGGACTACCCAGATTCGAACTGGGGACCTCTACCATGTCAAGGTAGCGCTCTAACCAACTGAGCTATAGTCCTGAAGAGGCGCGTATAATAGCCATCTGCCCCGCTCAGTGCAACCCTTTTGCAATGAAAAGTCGCGATCAGCGGATGATGTGAAAAACCTTTGAAATCAGATGCATAGATTCCCTCTCCTGCTCAGATCCGGCGCACAGCCATACCTTATTGATAAGAACGTAAACTTTCGTCAATGCCATTGCACTGTAACCCAACTGCAACAGCGCCTGCCTAGCTTAGCCGTGATCATTTCAATCACGGACCCGAATGATGCGTATTAAAAACTTACCCTCTAAAAACCTCGTTAAGGCTTTGGCTCTGGCGATTCCTGCGGCAACTCTGATCGGCTGCGGCGGTAGCAGCAATAGCGACAATGACGCAAACGACGATAACAACGACCAGAATGGTACGCCGCTGTCGCTGAACATCCTGCACATCAACGATCACCATTCCCATCTGGAAGAAGAATCCATCACGCTGGATATCGCTGGTCAGGACACCGAGTTCAGCAGCGGTGGTTTCCCACGCGTTGCCGCTCAGATTGCTGCCCGTGAAGCGGAACTGGATAACGTGCTCAAGCTGCACGCCGGTGATGCCATTACCGGTACTCTGTACTTCACGTCGTTTGAGGGTGAAGCCGACGCCGACCTGATGAATCAGGTGTGTTTCGATGCCTTCGCTCTGGGTAACCACGAGTTTGACCGCGGCGATGCCGGCCTGAAAGATTTTATCGACGAGCTGCACAGTGGCAGCTGTCAGACACCGGTTCTGGCTGCCAACGTAGTGCCGCAGGTCGGCACACCACTGGCACCGAATGCGTCTGATGATTACATCAAGCCTTACCATGTGTTCGAAGTGGACGGTCATGAAGTGGGCGTAATCGGTATCGACATCAAAAACAAAACTCAGAACAGTTCCAGTCCACTGGCGACCACTCAGTTCCTTGATGAAGCCACCACAGCTCAGGCCATGATTGATGAGCTGAAAGCATCCGGCATCGACAAAATCATTCTGATGACCCACTACCAGTACGAAAACGATCTGCAACTGGCAGCGCAGCTGACCGATGTTGACGTCATCGTTGGTGGTGACTCGCATACGCTGCTGGGCGACTTTGAACAATTCGGTCAGGCCAGTGCCGGTGATTACCCAACGATTGTTACCAACGCTGATGGCGACACCACCTGTGTGGTTCAGGCATGGCAGTACGCGCAGGTGGTTGGTGAGCTGAATGTGCAGTGGAATAACGACGGTACAGTGGAATCCTGTTCCGGTACGCCTTACCTGCTGCTGGGTGATGAAATTCTGCGTGAAGACGCGGAAGAAAATGAATACACCCCAGCCGGTGATGAACTGGCAGCCATTGAAAGTGCGATTGCAGCAGCCCCTCAGCTGGCTGTGGTAACGCCGGACACTGCCGCTCAGCAGCTGCTGGATACTTACACTGCGCAACTGGATGAGTTCCGTAATGAAGTGGTCGGCACAGCGTCAGAAGACCTGTGTCTGGCGCGTATTCCTGGCCGTGCTTACGGCGATGAAAACTGCAGCAATGAGAGCGCCAACGGCAGTGACATCGGTAACGTGGTTGCTCAGGCGTTCCTCTATCTGAGCCTGGAAGCAGATATTGCCATTCAGAATGGTGGTGGCGTTCGTACCGACATTTTTGCCGGTGACATTACCATTGGTGATGCCTACACCCTGCTGCCATTTGCCAACACCCTGACCAACCTGGAAATGACCGGTGCGGAAATCCGCCAGGTGCTGAACGAAGCAGTGGATTATGCTCACAATCCGGAAGGCTCTTCGGGTGCCTATCCTTATGGCGCAGGCATTCGCTGGACCGTCGACATGAACCGCCCTGCCGGTCAGCGTCTGTATGATATTGAGGTTCAGGAACGCGGTACGTCAGACTGGACTACTCTGACAGATGCTGATCAGCTGACCGTGGTAAGCAACAGCTTTACCGCTCAGGGACAGGATGGTTATGTGACCTTTGGTACCGTCAGCAACGATGGCCGCGCGGTTGATACCTTCCTCGACTACGCACAGTCTTTCGTAGACTACGTGGAAGAAGTCGGCACCATCAGCAAGCCTGCGGCAGAAGATTATTCAACGCAGTCTTATACACCTGTCTCTGATTAATCCGCTGACTTGGATTAATTCACCGACAAAACCGGATCGGGAACAGCTCAGCTGTTCTCGATCACCCTCTGCTTCATTTCATGCAACTGGTCGCGCAGGCGGGCAGCTTCTTCAAAGTTAAGGTCTTTTGCCGCCTTAAACATCTGATCTTCCACCACCGCCACTTTTTTAACCAGCTCAGCTGCACTGAGTGAACGCCAATCATCCGCACCGTATTCGGCATGATCTTCGGCGACTTTACGCCCACGACTTTTGCCTTTGCCTTTTTTGCCCGGCGGTGGCGCTGCCTCGAGAATATCGGCCACGGATTTTTTAATACCCTGAGGTACGATGCCGTGCTCTTCGTTAAAGGCTATCTGTTTTTCGCGACGGCGTTCGGTTTCATCCATGGCTTTGGTCATGGAATCGGTGATGCGGTCAGCGTACAGAATCGCTTTACCATGCAGGTTACGGGCAGCACGACCGATGGTCTGAATCAAAGAACGTTCAGAACGCAGGAAGCCTTCTTTATCGGCGTCGAAAATAGCGACCAGAGACACTTCCGGAATATCCAGACCTTCCCGCAGCAGGTTAATCCCCACCAGCACATCAAATTCACCCAGACGCAGGTCACGGATAATTTCTACCCGCTCCACGGTATCAATATCGGAGTGCAGATAACGTACACGGATGTGCTGTTCCAACAGGAAC
>MDSZ01134668.1_pt1 | contig 25319 bp, 24 predicted proteins | sample 811201 | NCBI WGS metagenome assembly MDSZ01 (sample SAMN05326647, study PRJNA326480) | marine metagenome | isolation source: seawater | place: Indian Ocean: North | collected 2010
CAAGGTTGTGAAGATGCTGCTCGGTGCCGGGGCCGACGTGAACAAGGCGAAGACGGACAGGGGCACGACCCCGCTGTTCATCGCTTCTCTAGAAGGTCGCACCGAGGTGGTCGAGCTGCTCCTCAGTGCCGGGGCTGAGGTGAACCAGGCGAGGACTGACGATGGCGTGACCCCGCTGTTCGCTGCTTCTGAGGAAGGCCACACCAAGGTTGTGAAGATGCTGCTCGGTGCCGGGGCCGACGTGAACAAGGCATGCACGGACGACGGCGCGACCCCGCTGTTCGCTGCTTCTCAGCAAGGCCACACCAAGGTTGTGAAGATGCTGCTCGGTGCCGGGGCCGACGTAAACAAGGCGAAGACGGATAACGGTGAGACGCCGCTGACCATCTCGGCATATGCGCTAGACGATGCCGCGGCACTCACCATGGTCCAGATGCTCGCAATGGCGGGGGCGAACCTGGCGCAGACAAACACACAAGGCCAAACCGCCGTAGTGATTGCGTCCCGCAATCACAGGCTTTTCACGGCGGTGTGGCTCGACATGGTTGCCGGCTTCTCTGCGGTCCAGATCTGCGTCTTCCTGGGGAAGGAGGTCGAGTTTAGGGCCTTGCTCCGGAGGCGCGAGTGGAACCTGTTCACAAGACCCACGCTTGCCGAGCTGGGGGCGGGAAACGGGCCGCTGCTGCGGCTGTGCCAGGATGCGATGATGCCGTGGGCCCCCGTTCGCCATCACCTCTTTCACCCGGCCCATCGTTCGACGGTCATGTCCATAATGTTGGTTGGACACCGGCCAACCAGGCTTCGCGGACGCGGCTGGCAATGGCTTGGCGAGATTCCGACCGAAATCTGGTTCATGATTGCACAGCAGCTCGGCCGGACCGGCTGGGGGGAGTAGTTTAAAGCTACTCCGGCGAATAGAAGCTCCCCCAGCGTTCCGTCCACCCGTGGGCACGCACAAGCCGCTTTCCAAGCGCCATTCCCCCTTTGGTCACGGCCGACTGGATTTGCACGCCACGGCCGAGGCGAGCGGCCACGTCAACGAGGGCGAGCACAGCGCGGGTTCCATGGCCAGCGTTGTGCTTCTCTGACATGATGGTCTGGACAATGACGTCGCACGTGTCACTGCCGACCCGCGGGGCGTCGCCAATCTGCAGCAGCATGATGACGCCAGCTCCCTGACAGACGTAGAGGCAATGGACCCCAAAAGAGAACGAGGTACTTTGACTCAGCTGCTCCTCCAAAGCACCGAGGTTGATGGGACCCTGGCTACGGGAAAGCTCGTCCGCGTACAAGGCAGCTTGTTGCTTGGGCGTGAACTCCCCGGAACGCAGTGTTTCCATGCCAAGCGCCAGACAGCCCGCGCTCATGACCAGACGGCGGGTGCGGCCCCAAAAAATGTGTGTCCCAAATGGGAAACTTTGAGAACCCCCACTTTTAAAAGTCACTTCTCTTCTGCACAGGTGCGTGGCGGGGGCGGGGGTGGGCCGGGTGTGGGCCGGGGGCGCTGCGGGGCGGGCGGGGCGGGGCGGGGCTGACCGTTTCCAACCCCACAGGCAGCCATGGAGCCGCGACCGCGAAACTTGGTCACCCCGACCGAAATGAACATGGTTCCGATGGAGGGCGACGGGCCTGGCCGCTTGCAGGTCAAGTCGTTCGTTTCCTTCCACCGCGAACGGGGATACCCCACGGATGGGGAGCCCCGAGTCCACCACACCGCGGACTCCCCGTTTGAAAGGCATGGGGTTCTAAGGCGTTTGAACGGCGAGTTCACCGCCGTCGTCCAGGTGGGCGCCAACCTGAGCTGCACCCTCTGCTCCGCCGAAGGCGCGTGCGTCAGCAACGACGCCAAGGTCCAGCTGTTTGAGCCCCCGGTGCCGCCGGGCGAGAAGGACATGGTCTGCGTCTCGCTGACGTCGCAATTTGGGTGCCCCGTCTACGACGAATTCTGCGAGAAGGCCGGCGCCGTCCCGCACAACTTTGACGTCAAGGTCGGCTGCCTCGAAAAGGCCGAGATCATCTCGACTGGGCCGCGCAGCCCGAGCCCAAAGCGGCAGAAGAGCGAGCCGGTGGTTGTTGACTTTGTCTACTGCACCGCGCTCTTCTTCGAGAAGTGTGACCTCGACATTGACGAGATCCCGGACGACCTCAAACGCGTCGCGGTCCGGCTGATGGAGCAGGGCTACTGTGCCACGATGCAGCACGCCGTCGACCGGGGCATCAAAGAAGTCTGCCTCGGGCTCTACCCGGGCTTCAACAACCCCGAGAGTTGGGTGCTCGATGCGCTTGTTGGCGCCCTGCACTCGTTTCGCAACGCTGACCTCGACGTCGTGGTCATGCACACGCCCGAGGACCCCGAGATTCTCCAGGAGCGTCCCTTCCGGATGCAGCTCTTTGAAAGTGCGTTGACGTCCGGCTGGAAAGCCCGCGACACCCCGAGCCCGGCCACGGCCGCTGCCCTTCTCGTGAAGAAGGCGATGGCCGAAAGCCCGGGGATTACGGCGGAGCGTGCCCCACCTACCGGCGAATACGCCATTCGCGATCTAGTCATCAAGTGCGAAGCCCCGGAACTTTCGGGCGTCTGGCAAGAGCTACTTGACCTTGCCAAGCGTGCCAACTGTCACATTGACGGTGACATCACGGTGCCGCACGCGCTGCTCGAGCTCGTTGTCCCCGAGAAAGTCCCGATCGTGCGCATCATGGTCCTCGAGCCCGCTCACGTCATCCGGCAGGTCTGCACAACGACCCGGGAGTACGCGGAGAAGCTTGTTGCGGCCAAGTCAACGAAGGAGCAGGATACGTTGTGGCACGAAGGGATGCAGAAGAAGAAGATGTTCAAGGTCAGCGGCCCGTACACCCCGGCCGACTTTACGTCGGGCACCTACACGATCTTCCGGGGCGGCCTCGACCCTGAGCTCGGGAAATTCAGTCGCGATTGGGGCCATAACATCTTTAATTAGAGCGCCTCTACCGCCTTGAGGGCGTCGGCGATCAGGCTGGCCACCCCCGGCGTCGGCGTCGTGTCCATGTGCGTCTGGAGCAGCCGAATGCGCTCGCGGAGCGGGGCCAGGCCGTTCCAGTAGAAGGGCCGGCTGGCGTTTGGCCGCTTCTCGTACAGCATCGCCGTCACCGCAAAGGCGTAGCTGGTCTGGATCCGCTTCTCCTCGGGCGTCTCGCACTCGGTCGCGTACTTGGCGATCGCGGGCAGCGTCGAGATCTCGGCGTTGATGCCGTCGAGGTCGATCAGTCTGAAGGCGTCCTTCCGGCCGCACCGCTTGACCGCCGTGTTGTTCAGCTTCATGTCGGTGAAGCTGGCGTTCTGCCGGAACAGGCAGTCGCGGAGCCGCCGCAGGAAGGCCGCGTAGTCCTCGGCCGTCCGCCGCCGCCGGGCGTACTGCATCTTGGAGCAGTCGCGATCCATCGCCTCCATCAGGGTCCAGATCTCGAGGTCCTCGATGTTCATCGACTTGAAGTCGACGAGGGCGCAGTCCCGGAGCGACTCGGCCACCCGCATGCTCTCGAGCACCTCGTCGTCCATATTCTGCTGCTTCAGCGTCAGCTTGGCCGAGTCGGTGAAGTACGACAGCCGGAAGACCCTGCCGTAGGCCCCCTGCCCGATCTTCGTCCGCTCCAGCGGCAGCGTCCCCTTGTAGAGCACCTCGTACGCGTCGGTCACCCTGACCTCGTCCAGGTCCACCGCGCACCCAGTGGGGCGGCCGCCCCGCGTCCGGTCGCTGTACATGGTTCTATGCCGTGCGCCGCGGATGATTTATACCGTAGTAGTGCGGTCCGTGTATCCTCTAAGTCGTGGTTGGCCGCTGGATGCCACGCTAGACTTTGGTTTGAATGGGGCGTCTACGTAATTCGGCAGGTCTTGGCCGTAGTAACAAAGCGTGTCAAGTTCGTAGAGAAAATTGAGCGTAGACTTTAGGTTGAAGTTAGACGCTTCAATAACACCGATTTGAAAATCAAATGCGTCAAGCTTGACAAGCTCTTGATTAAGATCATTGCGGTACTTTTGTCCTTCGTCCGTTAGCGTAGTTCGATTTGGTGCACCGAATATGCTCCGGAACCGCCGAAGTTCATCCCTGAACGACTGGTCGCGAATTGTATCTACCTTTAGAACGTCATACAATGAATACAAAGCGCCAGAAATTAGATCGCCTTTAGCCGCCACGGCGTCAAAAGCTGCGGCACCGCCTAGAACAGTAACACCCGTAACAGCCGCAACGCTTCCGGCCCCCCCTATGTACTCAACCGCCGCCTCAACATTCTCCTTTCCAGCAAAATAAGCCCCGCCCGCAAGTAGACTTGCAGCAAGAGCGCCGCTCATTTTCCGCAAATTTTTGTTTGTCAGGACGCCTGCCGCTTTGTTCTTGATTGCCTGTGCCGACCTGAATATTTTGTTCACAACGCCAGTGTTCCGAAGCCGAATCGTAATGCTCTTGCCAAATTGCTTTCTGTCGTCCATGTCAGTAAACGTAAATGCCACGGATACCTCTTTGCCGAGCATTTCCGGGCGGTTGTCTAAGTACCTCTTTGCTTTTTGTTCCGCTACACGTTTGTGAAGGGTTGTAGTGCCGCGGTGATTTTCAACAAATGTGGTTCGAAGGTATTCGGCAACATGCACATCCCAAGCATCTTCGTCGTTCAATTCTTTGCTTGCCGGGTACGTAGACAACAACTCGATTGCATAGTACGGCACGTTTTCCATCATAACTTCGTATCCGACGTTCAGATCTTTTCCCGTGCCAGTTAGTGCTCCAAGGGAACTGCCGTCAAGAGAGACAATTTGGGTTGTCGCGCAATCAAAAACACTGCTGAACATCTGATACGTTCGTAGTATGTTTTGACCGAAAATGCCAATTTTCCTGAACTCGTCGCTTGCGTCAAGTCCCGTTTGAAGGAGAACACTTTTAAAGTAGGCACCCAGCGCAGCTGCGCCGCCAAAAGCAACGAGAACCGGCTTGAAAAGCGAACCAATGTATGGCATATTCGTTATTGTGGTGATTAGTCCCACCAGGTATCCACCGTCGGCCCATTTCTGCAGCCCTTCGCCAAGCTCGCCCGGTATCACTTGCAAAATTTCGCTTACAAGAACAAAGGCGTCCTGCTTGTTGGCTTCTCTAATCCGCCTGTCCTTTTGAATGATCTTCTTTTGGTCATCTTCGCTGAGCTCTGTCCATTTCCCGGTTTTAACGTCGAGTTCTTCAAGCTTCTTTGGATCACTTTCGGCGGTTCGTAGTGTTTTGCTGTGAAACTTTGCGCAGAGTTTCAGCTTGATGTCGTTGATGATGCGCTCGACCGCAAGAAGAAACATAGGACTCCGAAACATCCATTCAACAAGCTTCCACACGAGAAGGAGCCCACTTTTGCCTAAATTCTTGAGAGTCTTGGCAACTTTGTTGTCAAGAGCTTTAGCCACAGCCACCTTGATTTTAGCGGTATATCCAAGTGATGAGAAGTTCTCCCACTGTTTCTGAAGTTCACTTGCTCGCTGTTGCTCCTCCTTAATTAGCCTGTCTTGGTCTTCTGGGCTCATTTTGTCTGATATGCCTGCAAACCATTTCATTTGAACATCAAGCTTCAGCAGGAACCAGTTCTTCAGGTACTCTCCCCAATCAAATGTGCCCCGGGTGTACGTAGTGTTAGCATCGTCCTTAAACTTGATTAGCTTGCGTTCGGCCTGCTGCCAGGTCCCAAGCCAGTTGACCCAGGCCGGGTTCTTCATATCTTCTTCGGTTAGCCCCTGCTTAAGAAGCAGCTCGCGGAAGGCAATGACGCAACTGCTCGAAGTGTTTGGCATGTTTTGTGTCTCTTTCCACGTGGGATCAACTTTCACCGACTGTACGTTGCCTCGTAGATGGGTGCCAGCAGCCCCAACGCTGTAGCCGGTTGGGCACGCAGCACAGTAAACCCGGTCGGAACCGTGTAGGCGCAGGTCCAAATTGTAAATGGATTGGGGGACAACGTTTCGACTGTACGGAAACAAGGTTGACGACGAAATGAACGCGAACCGTAATTTTTCCCACTTCATTCGCGTCAATTCATTTTCAATGGAGAGAAGTAGCCAGACAAATGCGTTTGCATACTCCTTCTCGACCGTCTGCGCACATTTCCAGAGCTTCTCGTCGGCATTTCGCTCAATTGCACCATGCAAGAGAAGGGAAATGGCAGCGTAGCCACGATACAACAGACGCGCTACGCTAACCTTTTCAGACGTCTCCCTTAATTTGAGCACAGCTCGTGGAAACAGCTCGCCGTCCAACACAACAGGCGGCTCCAGTCTAAATTCCGACAGCTTGTATTTTCTGTTCTTGCCAGTAAACTCGACTGCTTTCCCCGATTCGAGGTAATACAGGGTCTCTGGACTGGAGTCGCTTTTGTGAAATAGCGAATCTTTGTTCTTGTCCACTGGATATCCATCGCTGTAAATTACTGTTTCAACAGCAACTCCAGGGCTAACGTCCTCCTTTCGCGTTTCGTTTAGTAATGTTAGCACGGTGGTGGGAAGAACACGATCGTTCCATTTGTCCTTATCAAACAGAAACACATAAAGGGGGGTCAACGCTCGCGGAAGTCGTGGGTGTGTCTCCTCGACCAATGGAAGTACCCGTCCCAATAGCAGCTTTGCGTGTTTGTCGTCTGCAATGTGCAAGTTCTTCCCCTCTTGTGGTCGAGCTGCCTTGTAGGATAAAAACTTGGCCTTTTCATTATCGTCTTTCCACCTGATTTTGGCCCGGCCGGGCAGACCCTTGCCGTCTTTGACGGCTACAATCCCGCCCCGGGTCTTCAACTGTTCAAGTTGCGACATGGTCTGCGTCATTTAACACAGCTGGCTTATATGTTGTGCACTACTTGAAGGATAAGAGTACCAATATAAATCTTGGAATACCCCGACTTTGCCATGGCGTACCGTGACCGAGTGGAGCTGCAGCCGCGGTTCGCCCGCTTCTTCCGGCACCTCCGCGAGTACACCGACGTAAGCGAGGCCGACATGGCCGAGATCATGGCGGGGGGGCACGTCGTCGTCGACGACGGGGGGAGGTTCTACAGGCTCATGTGCCACGACATCCTGCTCTGCGAGCGGAAGCGCCGGAGGGACACCGACAGGGACTGCGACACGTGCGACAACATCGACAGGGTCTACTACGAACGGGCCAGCTACGGCAGGGGGTCGTCCCACAGGGGGTGGCGCGACGACGAGTTCCCGCAGTACCGCCTGGGGAGGGGGTCGCTGCCCAATCTCGCCGGAGGGGGGGTCTCGGACCACTTTGACTTCCTCATCGGGCTCAGGGACGGCAACAGCTGGTTCCAGTTCGAGGCCGAACGGGGCGACGACACACTCAGCGGCAGGGACGGCCTGCTCAAGCTCGACGCAGAGTCGACCGCCCGCAAGACGTACAACATGACCACCTGGGGGCACCTCAAGTCCACCGTCGCCTACGGCCTCAGCGGCAGGAACCAGGGGCCGTTTGGCACCTCGGCGTTCAACGACACCAACCCGATCAGGCTCAGGCTCAGGCTGCGGCCCGGCGCAAACCGCTTCTTCACGCCAATCACCGAGAAGGACAGCGTGCTCTACGGGGGGGAGACGGACTGCAACGGAGTATAAACGCGTTGTAGCCGGGGTCCCAACGATGTGGCCCACCCGCTGCTTTGTGCTGCTGGTCCCCTTGATCGTGGCCTGCTTCTACACGGCGGACGAGACGGGGCCAATCATTGTGCTGGCGGTCGCGGGGATCCACGCCTCGCTGCTCTGGCTGTTCCCGTACAAGCGGGAGCGGTACAGCACCGACTGCGTCGCCGACAGGAACCGGCACATCGCGCTCGACGCCTGTTTTGCCCTCGGCGCCATCCTGGCCGTCGCCGCCTTCTGGGAGCCCCACACCGCCGTCCCGGCCGTCGTGTTCGCCCTCCTGGGGGACATCCTCTGCGTGGCAGAAACTGACGCCTGCAAATTCAGAGACCCGTTTGGGCCGTACATCCCAGATTATTTGTGATGAAACGGGAGGTGGACGCCGCATGCACGCTGGTGGGCTTCAAGCGGGGGCGCTGGGAGGACGACGGGCTGCACGCGGTGATGGAACAGGTCCGCATCAAGCTGCGGTGCGGCGTGCTCCACCCGCCAGAGACGCAGGGCAGGGTCTGGAGGTACGCCGGCAAGCCCGAATGGTGCCCGAGCTGCGGCCAGTGCACCCCGAGCGTGCAGTGGCAGCGCGACAAGGAGAGGGGGGTGCGGCACTGCATGGCCTGCACCGAGGATAGGCTTTAAAACTCGACCTGGGCCTGCACCGCCGTCGCCCCGGCCGCCCGCGCCGCGTCGGCCAGCGCCGCCTTGAACGGCGCAAGCTCCCGCTGCGTCCACGCCAGCCCCGTGCATCGCACAACCACCTCGGCGGGGCGCGGCGAAAACTGCAAAGCCCGGCCGCCCTGGGCTACCCCGTCGGGAAGGGCACGAAACGGCTCGCCCAGCCGGCCCAGGATTCCCCGCCAACGCCGGAGCAGCTGCTCTGGTCGGCTGCACAGCCCATGCCACGCGGGGCCGGCCCCGCGGAGCACGATTCGGCGGGGAGGGGGGAGCCGGGGCTGCGTCGGCATCCCGATCGCCGCGTTCATTGTGCGTTATGGGCGGGGGCGTTTCTTGGCGCTGCCGAGCACAATCCCGAACGACAGCAGCACAAAGGCCAGCAGCAGCAGCCACAGGCACTTGAGCAGGCCCCGGAACATCCATGCAGAACCCGGGCCGGCACAGCACATATAGAACCGGGGATGGGGGGACCGTGGCAGAACGCCACCTACCTGGTCGAAAAGAACCCGCTCTACGAAAGGTGGGACCGCCGGTGGCGCGACGTCACCCGGCGGCTCGACGACTTCCAGCCCTCGGGCCACGCCGTCGCCGACGGCGTCATGCTCTCCGTGCTGACCGACGGCGTCAAGACCGCAGAGCTGCTCCGGAACGACGCCGCGCTGACCGAGCGGTGGAACCTCGACCCCGCGGCGCTCGCCGCGCTCATGCGCGTCCAGACGTGGGACCCCGCCACCATTGCTTATTGGCTCGGGCTGTCCGCCCGCCAGGTCTGCCGGATCCTACAGGACGACGGGCCGGTCCCAAAGGAGGCGCTGGTCACCGCGGTCGTGCCGATGGCGCTGCTCAAGGTCGAGGAGCGCAAAAGGAGGGCCTGGATTCTCACGGTGGCCGAGGTGGTTGCGGCCACAAACTAGCGCATTTATTCTAGAGCCTGACCTTCCTGACAACGCTGGCGCCTCCCCAGGATGGGCTGGGCGCCATTCCATCGTCGCCATAGTAGCTGCCGTGAATGTCGATGCGGGCGAGCGTTGAAATTTTAGTATCGTCGGTGACCTCCTCATCGTGATAGAAGTCCTCAAGATATGAGTTAAACTCGGGGAGGAAGTCTTGCCACTGCTCTGCCCCGCCTGCGGCGATGCGGCGCTCGATTTCGGCGCGGTAGTCCTTAACTGTCATATTTCTCTCGGCAATCGCGCGGAATCCATTCGTTTTGAAAAGCCACACGTAGTCTGCAATGGCCACCTTGATCTGAATCTGGCGTCCTTGTCTCTTCTGCATCCGAAGAAGTCGTCGCACTGCTTGCTCCAGCTTGTCCGCTATTGGCTTAAGCTCTGCGGCCTGTTGCTCCTCGTTCTTGTCAAACGAAATGAGCTTGTCCGAATTCCCTACAAGGAACGTAATGTTGCGGATCCAGTCAGGAAAGACGCAGGGCTTGGCGCGCTCAAGACTCGTAAGTGTCGTCTCGACGGTAAGGTTGACAATGGGACTATAGTTCAGCCCATCTCGTTCAAAAAAGGACTCGGGATACGCGTGCCGGAGCTTGAGTATGACAGCATCAACCAGATTCCCTTCGCTGTAGTAGTACCCCATCCCGTCGTAGTCCATCTCGGCCTCAACCATCCACTCTTCATGCTCCCCGACCCGTTCAATCTCAGCCGTCACATAGGATTCAAAGACGTCCCGGTTGCGGTCAAATTGGTCCTGAAAGATTTCGAGGTTGCGGCGCTCTCTCTCAGGAGCGCCCAGGGGCAGAAATTCAACCCGCGGGAGCGACGCGTCTTGGCGGCGCTTGTCGGCGTAAATCTGGGTTAGGTGGTCGTCGATGAAATCGCGTCCCTTTCTGCTTGTTTGCCTCATTCGAAGGATCTCGAGAAAGTCAAGATTGGAGAGGATGTTCAGGATCATAACATCGGGCATGTCGAAGATGGAATTTGAGTCCAGTTGAACCGTCCTGTCCCTGTAGGCCCCTGCGTGCTGTGCTGCCTCAAGCTTTCTCCGCTTAATTTCCTCGCTTGAAACGCCCGATTTCTTTGCAAAGGCCCAGTTTGGTCCCCATTTCTCCCGCGCCCACTTCTTAGCCGCTGCGGACAGCGGCATTTTCTCCATCAGATCTGCTCCTATATACTGCCTATGCGTCGCCGAGGTTGTGGCCGCTACGACGTGGACTGTTGCCCGGGCAGAAGAAGGCCACGAGGAAGCAGACGGCCGCAAAGAAGCCGAGCACGGGCACCGTCCCCGCGTTTGCGTAGCAGATCGGCTCCGCGGGCACGTCCGTGGCGTTGCTGCACCCTTTCCGAGCCGCCGTCGACGAGTCGACCACGTAGGCAGCCCCCGCGATGAAGAGACCCACAACCCCAAACAGCACTCGGACCGCCCAGTGCATGTTCTGGAGGGCCCCACTTTTATAATTACAGAAAGGCCCGGTCCACGTACCGGCCGCCGCCGCGCCACCCCTCGTTTTCAGTGCGGAACGTAAGGTTACCATACGGGTCGGCGGTGGGGGCGAGCTCCTGACCCCGGACAACGCGGGCGTCATCTGCATCAACGCGGCACGGATGCCACCAGGCGCTACGTGGAAGGAGCCCTCGTGGGAGGAGGTCGTCGAGCAAGCAGCAGCGGCTTTATCACCCCCGGAAAAGCGGGCCTAGTCCGGTCGGAATAGCGCCCCCCACCGATATACCACCACTATACGGAGTCTGTATAAGCCGCCTCGCCGGTTGTAACCGACAGCATGGAAACGCCTAACTCAAAATGGAAAGTTGCCGACATCAAGCGGTGGCTTTCCAAGCGGGGTGTTGAGTACGGGCGGTCCGACAGAAAGGCCAAGCTTCTCCAGCGCGCAGCTGAGGCGAGCAGCAACCCGTGTGCCGAAGACACGCCGTGCGGACGGCTACTCAATGCTATGGGTCACATCCTAAATGGAACTGGGGCACTCGGCAAGGGAACGGAGCCGATTTCTCATTACCTCATACCAGCAGTTCTTTCTTCAAGCGGCACTCCCGCTATTTTTGGCGGCCAAATCTTCTACAATGCAAAATGGACGGGCACCAAGTACGTTGGTGCATTTATTGGCGACACGTCAGCCTCACAAGAGGAGCAAGAAAATGCAATCAGCGCCCACCGGATGGCGGCCGGTTATCCCGCTGTCCTTGACACAATTAAACCCGAGTTTCCAAAATTGCTGAAGAAGCTTAAAGCCCACGTACAACTCATGCGCGACGACCTCTCAGCACCAAATTACTTTATGGAGGTGAGTCAGGATGCCGCGACGCACTACAACGCCCTAGTGATCGCACGGGACAAATCGGGGCAGCCTGTGGCCTACTACTACGAGCCCCACAATCTTTTTACTGCGGAACACGAATATCTACCCTACGGGTATGCCGCAAGAAGACTGGAAGAACTCCTTGATGTCTCATTTCACTATGGAGAGTGCGGGTTTGTCCACCAGGGCGATCGGGATACGCTTTGTCAAACCTGGTCGCTGTGGTTTGCATACCTGCTCTGCAGTGGAAAGACCTACGAAGAGGCACAGCAGTTTGTTGGCGAGGAACACATAGATGGGCTGATTGCGTTTGTCATGTTCGTCTACACCGTTCCATTTACAACTCTTAACCACAGAGGCTCCCCGCAGTTTGTCGGTTCGCTCACAAAGGGCAGTGTTAGGGGCAGAGAGTACCGTATTAAGTTCTATATTGAAGAGGACTGGCGCGGAAACCTATCTGACATGGGTCTTGGCGACCTTGTCCCACCGGATGAAAATAGGGCCTATCCCAAATTGTACAAGGGGCTGAAATTTACCACGACAAACCCATCTCGCGGTAAAGGTCGCTACACGGACAGAACCTGGCTTTAATACCGGGAACGCAGGCTGTAGCGGGAGAGCCGCTTGGACATGATAAACTCCTCGTCATCAAGCCAGCCGTCAAAGGTGTAGCCGTAGTTCCCGTAGATCGACAGCAGCGTCTGGCCGTTGATCGAGACGGGGCCGCCCGTACGCGTTTGCCCGGGCAGCAGAGGGTCCTCGACGAACATCGAAACCTCGTGGACTCCCTGCGACAGCAGCCATTCCTCGACGTATTTGAGCAGCGACCGCGTCGGCGAGGCCTTGGTCTTGTTAATTTTTACCCGGCACACCTCATTGATCACGATGCGCCCGTTGAAGTTCTGGATGCTCAGGACCGTGTAGTCGGTGGCACCGATGAACGGGTCGTTCACGGCGCCGTCAAAGGTCTGGAAGACCCCGGCAAGGGCCTCGTAGTCAAAGCCATCCTCGATAATGTCCCGGATGCGCTGGTTGTTCTCCTTGATCCCCTGCGCGGTCTGCATGTCGGGCGACCGCGCAAAGCACGCCTGCTCGGACCGCTGCAGCAGCTCAATCCACGTCTCGCGCAGATGGGCATCGGCCATCAGCTCCTCCTTGGTGTTGAGCCGGAACGTCTCCTCCGTCACCACATCCCTTCCAAAGTCGGTCGCTCGGTCCCGGTAGTGAGTAACCCTCTCCATCCTCCTTGCGGCTCTGGACAGAACTTCATTTATAGCGCGCCTCAGAGTGGTCGCTCTACACCAACGCCCAGACCCAGTATATACTTATTGCTACAGCAATAAGTACGAACCGCGATGGGCCTTCTTGAAACGCTGTATGAGGGGATGAGAGGGGTCGAGGATACGGCGCGCGAGTGGGTGAAAGGGTTTAAAAGTCAGGAGGAGCTTTATCGGGCACTCTATGAAATGAAGAGAATCACAAGCAGGTACGCCCATCTTGAGATGAACTTTGATGCACGTTCACCTCCGGGCATACTCTACAGCAAAATCAGTGGCGCAGACGTTGATCTGGACACGCTGTGGCCGGGCGGCGACTACAACACCATCAGGGACGCCATGAACACCGAGCTCAACTGGGTCCTGCTGTCCAAGTGGAAGAGAACGGGCTTCAAAGAGGAGGCGCCGACCGACCGCGTCTTTGCAACAATGGCGCCCGTGGTCATCTGGGAATGCTTTGGCGCGCCGTACTTTGTGGCCCTGTGGAACGCCGTGCACAACGACGCCCCGGAAAGTGCATTCATGTTCGTCTACAGCGGCGGCGGGGCGGGGGGGTGCTCATCCGAGGGCGAGGGGTTCACCGCGATGCACTGCGTGACGTACGAGGAGGGGGTGGACGCAACTCGCTGTATCATCATGGACTCGTCCGGCGGGATCGGCATTTTCGCGCCGACCGTTATGTCCAGGAGCAACGACTACGCCTTCGGGACGATTACCGGACTCAACATTGCGCCCGCGCCTCCGCTGCTCACAGTTCCCACCGAAAGAAAAGCGGAGATTGTATGCTACGGCGCGCCAAGCAGCCGCGTTTGGAGCGACACATCAACAGATATCCGGTGGCCGTGGCTGTCTGTTTTGGAAGGCAGGTACGACAGGGACACCATTGACACAATTGTGACGGAAAACACGCGATGGAGCTGGGGCAACAACTACTTCTGCGCAGTCGAAGGAACAATGAGTACGGCCGAGATGACAACGGCGCGGAACGGGGTGTTCTCCCACAACGCAACCTTGTCGGCCGGCATGTCCGGTGCGCCAATCTACTGCAACGGTCAACTGGTCGGAATCCATCAGTCGTACTGCTACACCGGTGCAGGACCAGACTGCAGACACCGGAAGCACAAAAGCCTGGGGCTGCTCCTCAGTTTTGCAGAGCGCGACCGGGGAGCAGGGCCGACCGCCGGGTACAGGGACAGGGCCCGCGGTTTATAGCGCAAGCCCGCTCGAGATGAAGACGCCCAGCTTGGCTAGGGTCGAGAGCACCGAGTAGCCCGTCTCGCGCACGTCCAGGGTCGAGGGGTAGCCGTTGAGCGCCAGCAGCGCCCACACGCCGTAGAGCGACCAGAAGACGACGTAGAGCACGTACGCCAGCGTGATGCCGACGTAGGTGCCCACCACCGTAAACTCGGCCACCTGGCCAGCCGCCGCGGCCGCCCAGATGATCCGGTCCTTGATGACCGCCTTCTCGCCGGGATTCACCTCAATGTCGATCGTGTAGCCCGTCGCCTGCTCGCTCACGCCGAGCGCCGCAATCAGCACGGGCACCTGCCACGGGTATGCGTCGCCCGACGAGGCAAGCACCGCCAGGCCCCCGACGGTGGCCGAGATCGAGTACTCGCCCCACTTGTACACGTTGACCTCGTCCGAAAAGGAGGGGCGGTGGTGGTACATGTACAGGTAGAACAGGTGCGCAAGCAGCGCAACCACCTCCATCACAATCAACAGCACCCCTTCCAGGCTCGCCCAGTCGCCGGTCGAGCCCACACACACCGCTATCAGGAAGCCGAGGTGCAGGAAGACCGCCGCAACATCCGCCACGTACCGCATCGTTCCCAGTGGGCACCCGCAGAGTATATACCGCCGGAGCACACAGACGGCAGCGACATGAGCGACAACAAATATGCCGACAGGACAACCGCCGAGGTCACGCCAGAGGTGCCAAAGAACACACTGGCCGCGGCGGTCAAAACCATTCAGTCGAATCTCAGACAAAACAAACTCAGCGATAAGCACCTTACCGCGCTGTACGTGTGCATGGGGTTTAGCGTTGGGCGCACGTACGACGAGAAACGTGTCATAAGCGGTCGCACCTCGCCATTTTGGCGAGAGGAAAAGGGGGAAGCAATCATAACGTCTCTCGGTCTCAGTCTGGTAGACAATCAGACCCGAGACTCTGTTCCAACTTCGGTGATAAACCCCCTTCGGGTCCCCTACGAGGACAAGGCGCGCGACTTTAGATTGTTCTGCGATAGGTCGACACAGATCATGGCACGCTGGCTGGCTACAGACAAGCGCATACTCGAGTTCCTGACCAACCTTGTCTCCAGGGAGGGTACGATAGCGCTGAAGAGGGACGACCCGACGGGGTCAAGCCTGCGGTTCTCAATGATGGGGCCAATTATCGGGAAGTGGGTTGTGCCGGAGCAGTTTGAGAAACAGCGAAGCGTCAATTTCAACAAGACACAGGCCAAGTTTGCCGTGCTGAAGGGCGTTGTGAAGTTTGGCACAACGCTGTTCGGCTTTGCAACGGGCGCCACCGACTCGGAAAAACAGGCCGAATTTGCCGTGGGGCTGATTGAAAAAGGGGCGGAAGTGACCGGGCTGATTGGCGAGCAGAGCGCCACACACCCCGTGTGGAACAACATGCGCGCTTTTCTGGTGCGCTCGCAGGACGTCACGAAGATTCTGGCCCAGATTACGGACGAACTGCTCCGCCAGCAGCGCGGAAACGAGATTGAGATCAGGCACCAGAAGCAGCAGATCCGCGAAAGGCTCGACCGCAGGGAAAACGAGGAGGAGCGCAGGGAAATGCGGAGCAGCACGGAATCGCTCGGGATCACCCTTGTCAACCAGATACTGGACGTGTCGTGCAACATCTCGCTTGGGTTCTACGGCATTTACAAGCTCTACAACTCCATCACGGGGGACACCGAGCTCTCGTCAAAGGGGCAGGCGGCGTACAACACAGAGTTTGACATGGACGCGACGGGGGACAGGCAACTGGTCGCCGAATTCCTCGACATTGTGCAGGACAGCATCGAGGCAAACGCCATTGTGCAGTTCCTCAAGAACGTCGGGAAGAAGATCAGCCCAGAGTGGCTGGACAAGGTGCGCTCCGCGTTTGCGGCGTTTGAGCAGGACCTACGGGATGGAATACAGGACGTCGAGCTCGCCCTGTCGTCCTACAGGCTTCGGGTCTCGGCCGAGAACGACCTGTACAACGCGGTCAAGAGCGTCAACCGCATCAGGCTTGGGAAGAACATGGAGAAACAAATCACCGTGGGCAAGCTGCCCACGTACGACGACGTCACAAATCCACTGGACATCCTGGCAAGACCTGGTGACATTCGCAGAAAGAATGAACTCTAGCCGTAAAGAGTCTCGGGCTGCCACGGGTACCAGCTGGGGTAGGTGATGCCCAGCGCCAGCAGCAGCCCGCCGCCGAGCGTGCCGGCCACGACCCCGAGCACGTCCTGCGACGTCTCCTCCACGTTAACCGCCGTCGTGTCCTCGGTCGTGATCTCGTTGAAGCTGATCGCGGCCAGGAACAGCACCCAGTGCAGCAGCACCTTGGACGACAGGGACAGGCACAGGAAGAGCGACTCCTCGAGCACGTACAACGTCTTGGGCCGGCACAGCAGCCACAGCTGCAGGAAGGCAAACGAGGTGAACTGGAAGAAGACGCCGATCAGGATAAAGCTCACAAAGGAGGGCGGGTCCGCCTCGGCGCCGCTCATCGACTCCATAAAGACCATGAAGAGGGGGGCCCACAGCACACCGTAGGCCACGCTGGCCACTAAAAAGCCGAAGAAGGCACTGTTGGCCCGCTGCGCAAAGTAGAAGATGGCCACCACCCCAAGCTGCGCAGAGACCGCCGTCACAATCTGGCCCAGCGACGGGCTCCCGAGCACAATCGAGACGCACGCAATCATCACCGACGAGCTCACGGCGTAGTCAAAGAACCGGATCCGCCGAAGCTCAAACTGGGTCCGCGCGTCGCCGTTGGCCGCGTCGTTTGACACATCCCACACCGAATACGCCGCGTACAGGTGCAGGAAGCCGCTCCAGAAGCCGAAGAAGACGGCAGCGGCCGCAAGGTCAAAGACGTAGGGGTCGCCCAGCTCGTTCGCGACGGTGCACTTGTACACGCTGCAGTCGGTCTGGTTGGCCAGGGGGCGCCACACCTGCCGCAGCAGGTACAGCTGCCGCGTGCCGTCGTACCCGGCGCTCAGACCAAGCAGCGTCCCGGCGCTCGCCACGTGCAGCAGCCCGGCCAGAAGGTGCGACTTGGCAACATGGAGCATCGCGGTCCATGCCTGTGCCGCCGCAGTGTATATACGGCGGGGGGGGGTTGGCCTACGCCATGCTCGCCGTTGCCGCAATGTGCGCGGCGGCCCTCGGGCACTCGCTCCACTGGCCGACCAACGGCGAATTCGCAGTGCCGCCGGGGACCGAGCACTACGACAGAATCGTCGCGCTCAAGCCGCAGGAAACCATCACCATGCAGCCGGTCGAGTCGTTTACCGCCACGCCGGCGTTCAAGAGCAGGAACGAGGCCGACGTCTGGGAAACGCTGTTCGAGGCATCCTGCTTCGGCGGCGTGGTCCCCCCAGACGACGTGCCCACCGACATCTTCAGGGCCTACGAGCAGATCGCCGTCTTCGCGCCATGGGACCTCGGGGCAAACTGGACAGAGTGCGGGGGGGTCGTCACGATCAAGAACAAGGGGAACACGCGGTTCCTCGTCTTCCTGGGCGGGAGCGGCCCGAAGGGCCAGGGGATCGCAGAGCTCATCATCCACGGCGCACACAACCTCTGGTACCACGCAGCGTGGAACGACGAGGCGTGGACGTTCCCGACGTTCGTCGTCGCCGCGGGGTTTGTGGTCGCCGCCGCGTTCTGGGTCTCCATCAGGCACGGAGGGGCCCAAATCATGACCTCCAAGGGCAGGTTCTACCTCTACGTCCTCGCAATCGCGGGGTTCAGCGCCGCGGCGATCGAGGGCATCACCCACAGCATCATCAGCAGCAACAGGCTGGGAGGGGCGGACGTCGCAGAGGCCATCGCCATCGTGATCGGGCCAAACGTCGGCGCCATCGCGTTCACGCTCATCTCGATGTACGGCCGCTACGACTGGATGCAGAGCCACTACTGGGGGGTCGCAGAACTGGGCGTGGGCTTCGCCTACATGCTCTTTTGGATCGGGCTCTACGTCGGGCCCGCGGGCATCATGGCCGCCGCGCTGCTCAGGCTCTACGAGGGCGAGGACGCCAAGCTCGTGGCGTTCGTAATATAAGCCGGGTGGCCCAGCAGACCACAACGGAGAGATGCTCACCCTCGCAGCGCTCGCCGCAGTGGCACACGTGCCCATCTACCCGGATGGAAGCTCCTACCAGGTTGACCGCAACGCCAGCATCTCGCAGGTCATCTACTTTCCAATTGGGGCTGGGTATGTGCACGTGCCGGCGGAACATCTGGCTTACGGCAACGACTCTACCTTTGTGGATGTGATTATCCGGGACAAGGACGATGCAGCGCAGTACACTATTCAAACACAGTGTGGTATTGCCGCTCCAACGTGGCATTGCTGCGACCCCACACAAGGCTGTGCTGGTGTGCCGGTATGCTCGGTCAAGGGCGAAGGCCACCTCGAGCCGTTTACCCAGACCTCGTACTTTTCGCTGCTGCCCGATTTGACTTCAATTGCTTGCACATCGGGAGATCTGAAGATAAGTGTGATCCGTGCTACTGATGAACATTTTACATCCGACCACCCTCGGGGCCCGATGGGAATCGTGGTGGGCAGGGGCGAAGAGTTTACGTTTGGGGAGCTCATGAGCATTGGGCACTACGCGCTTTTGAACCACGGGGCGTGGTGGAACGAGGCGGGCTGGACGTACTGGGTCTTCCTCACGCTCGTGGCCGCCATTGTGGTGGTGACGTGCAAGATGACCGAGTCGTACGGGATGAAGACCCCGACGGTGTTCGAGGACAAGCCGAGGGAGCTGTTCTACTGGTTTGCCATCGTCGGCTTTGGCGCCGCCTTCCTGGAGACGACCACGCACACCGGGATCGCCCAGGCGCCCGTGGCCGCAAGTGGGGAGCTCGGGATTGCGATCCTGATCATCCTCCTCAACCTCGTCTTCATGGGCGTCATCCTCCTCAACATGTACCTCGACATGGACTGGATCCAGTCGCCAGTCTGGGCCCCGCTCGAGCTCGGCACCGCCTTTTCGTGCTTCCTGCTCTTTGGCGTGGGGTACTACGTCGCCCCCTCGTTCTGGATGTGCGCCGCCCTCGTCCGGATGTACAGGCTCGTGAGCGGCGCCGGCAGCTCAAACTCGCTGTTCTCATAGGCATTGGTAGGCACCAGACAGGCTGTAGGCGTCCTGGGGGAGCGCCATAAACAGCCCGACCAGCTGCGCCACCCGGCTGGCCTGCGAGAGCAGCAGCGAGCACGTGCCCCGCGAGAACCAGTTAAACACATGCTGCCCGTCCAGCGACTTGGACCAGTCAAGGTAGACGCTCCGGCCCGACCACCGCTGCCCGGCCACGGGGGGGTCGAGGCCGTGCGACCGGAGCCCGCCGTCGTGCCACAGCGCCACGTCGTACGCCTCGTAGATCGACCGCGACCGTTGCCGCCACGGCGGAAAGGCCGCAATCCGCGCAGAGGCCGCGGCGGAAAACACGATCGCGTGCGCCAGCATCGGCCGCTCAAGCTCCGAAATGCCGCCGGCGGGGCCCGGTGATATCTCGGCGGCGTGGTAGCCCAGCCACAGCGTCTCAAAGCTGTCGCCGAGCGTCGTGACCGCAGACGAGATCTCCGCCGCGGTAATGTCCGAAAAGACCACATCGTCCTCCACAATCAGGGTCGAGGTGCAGTTGTGCGCCACGGCCCACGCGTGCGCCGCAACGTGCGCCGTGTAGCAGCCCCGCTTGTGCGCCCGCTCGTCCCGATCAGCGCCGGACGCCGCCAACGGCAGCCGCCCCACAGTCACATCCTCCGGACGGAAGCCAATCCGCGTCAGCTCAGAAATGGCTGCCGCGCCGCCCGTCGGCGACGTAATCACCCGCACACAGTCAATGGCCGCCGCCGTCGCCGCTGCGGCGAGTGCGGCGAGCGCCATTTGCTCCGCAAGAGACACAGCCACAGCCTTATACCGGTTTCTCTTCGCCCACCGCCACAGCAAGCAACAGGCGAAGCGCTACCGCCACTAAACCGACAACGTTCAGGTAGTAAAGCGCTCGCCGTGGTCACGTAGAGGATAAAGATGGCAAGCAGCCACAATCCTTGCAATAGCTGCAGCACAAGGACGATCCACTCGGAAAACATTGTCTCAGTGTCGGCGTTTGGGGCTCTTTATATCTAAAACGGTCCGCCGGAAGGGGAACAATCTCCGCTTGGCGGGCGGAAGACAAAATGCGCTGGAAACGGGGATGCATTGCGTTGGCTCTATTGTGCTGCTACTACACGACTTTGCGGCCGACTCCTTTGGCGGTCGCGACACCCGGGCCGCTACCCCTGCGGGGTACGCCGCCCCCGCGGCAGCCACGGCGAGAAGATTTTCCCGCCGCCCCCGCTACGCGCATCGCAGTATGTGCGGCCAGTAAATCAAAGCCGACCTGGAGGTCGCTCAACGACACGGCGCTGGCCACGCTGCTCATCCCGTCGCTGGAACGGACAACCAGGGGTGAGCCCTACACGTTCATTCTCTACCTGGCGTTTGACCACGACGACGCTTTCTGGAGGGAGCACGCCGCGGGGCTTGCTTACCCCGCGCACGCAATCAAATACGACTTCTACACCACCCCGACGCACAAGATCCCGTTCAACAAGCTGACCAACCACGCGTACACCGACGGCGCCGACTACATCGTCAGGATCAACGACGACACCGAGTTTGTGACGGAAGGGTGGGCTACAATAGGAATCGAGGCCCTCGCCGCGTTCACGCCCGCAAACGTGGGGGTGGTCGGGCCTACGTTCAAGGAGGGCAACACCGCCATCTTGACCCACGACATGGTCCACAGAACCCACATCGACATCTTCAAGTACTACTACCCGCCAGTCTTCTCGGCGTGGTGGATCGACGACTGGATCACCCGCGTTTACGAGCCGGGGCGCATGCGGAAGCTCAGCACGTGGCACGTTGCCCACCACGTCACCAAACACGGCACACGCTACGCGGTGCAGCACCACGAATCAAAACACCTGAAGGCCGAGATTGAAAGGGGGAGGAAGGTGCTCCGGGAATGGGTGGGCACGCGTCGTCGCGCAATTGACGTAGTTTTTCTTTGGGTTAACGGCTCTGCTCACGCCAAATCAAGCGGCAACGACCCGTCGCGCGTCCGAGATTGGGGCGAACTCCGCGTGTCCGTTCCGTTGGCGCATCGAAATGTCCAACCGCTCGGGCGCATTTTTGTGGTTACGGCCGGGGAACGCCCTTGGTATGCACATGAGATGCCATACGTCCATTGGATATCGCAGGCCGAGTTTATGGCTCAAGAAAGACTTCCAACATTTAATAGCCGCTCAATACAGTTCAGTTTTCTGGACCTTGTGACGTTAAAGTCACTAAGCGACCCATTTTTGCTGATGGACGACGATTTCTTTGTGCGAAGTCCGCTTAATTGGAAATCCTATGCGAAGCAGCACTACTTGTCAGAGGACGGGCACGACTGGGTCAAGCTTCCCCCATCGCAGCGTCAATTTGTCCGAGCAATACAGCGCACAAACGGCGAGCTTGGGCAATATTACGGAAAGAAGTTCAAGCCTAAAAACACCATGGCGCACGTCCCCTTTACTGTGCGACACGCTGCGCTTTCGTATGCACTTAAGCACTTTAATGTGAACGGCTCGTATACAACGTATCGAGATCCTTCCAACCTTCAGTTTCAATACCTTCTGGCAAATATTGACCACATGACAAGTGGGGTCCCGCTTGTCAAAGCGGGGACAATGGTCACGTTTGTGATGCGATCAGATGACGTAAAACAAACTAACACATCGCTGCAAAAGGCTTGCAGTTCAAGCTCACCGTTTTTTTGCGTCAACGATGATGTAAAGCACCCAACGCCAATGCAGCAACAAATGATGACAACGTTTCTTGCATGTCTCCGCCTGCCAACCCTGGTAATCATGGGCACGGCACGAGACGTTGGCGCCGCCGTTGAAGGGGCCACCGCTCTTGTTGGCCGCATAAAGCAAAAATTTACGCTGTTGCGGGTGATTGTGTACGAGAACGATTCGGCCGATGACACGCTTGCGCGGCTGCGGACGTGGGACGGCGCGCAAATAATCTCGGAAAGGGGGGTAAAAGGCTCAAGAACCGAGCGGCTTGCACACGGCCGCAACCGGCTGTGGGAGGCGGTCCGCTCAATGCCAGAAAGGCCGGAGTACGTGCTCATGCTCGATCTGGACGGGGTAAACAACAACCTTACGGGAGTCGAGACGTGCATGGGGCTGCCGGAGGGGTGGACCGGCTGCTGTGCAAACCAGAGGACGACCTACTACGACCTATGGGCCCTCAGGACTTACGACAACTGGGTCGATTGCGACGTCTGGTACGAGTGCACGGCCAACCGCAACCGAAGGTTCCGCCACATCGAATCCACCGCAGCCCCTATCAAGGTCCGCTCCTGTTTCGGCGGCGCCACCTTGTACAACTACGCCAACGTGCTACAGAATGCAACCTACGCAGGCACGGCCGGGGGGCACGACCAGTGCGAGCACGTCAAGTTTCACGAATCGGCGGAAATGTACATCCAACCAACCATGCTGAACGACGCCCCACGCGAGCATATTCCGCAGCGCCATAATTACGCATGACGGACGACCTTTCGTGTACCGACTGCGTTGTTGCCGTGACAATTGGGGCCGTGGGCGCCCTCACTGAACTGTATGCGCTGACGGGGGCTGCCACCCTCTCCATAATTTACTCCCTCGCCACGGATCCCCCGGACGCCGCGGACTTGCGTATATGCTGAATGCTGCGATGGGGCTAACGCCGCCACAATGATATGCGCGCTCGCCGCATTCGCGGCGACGGCGACGGCGACGGCGACGGCATCACTTTGCGAGTACGACATCCTTCGCTACCCCCGCGATGACAGGCCCGCACGGCGCGCCCTGGTCGAGGAGGGCAGGCTCTGGAGGGGGGGGGTCGTGCCGTACGTGTTCACCCAGGACGTCTCAAACGGGCTTAGGGGGAAGGTCACAAAGGTCATGGGCGAACTCGAGGCAATGGCACAGGTCTCGTTTGTCGATTCGCTACGCGAATCAAAGCGGCCGGCGGGGGGGCGCCTCGTCGTCTCAACAAGGCACGTCGAGAATCCCTCGGGGTGCTGGGCTACCGTCGGGATGCCCCCGAATGGGGGGGTGGCTAAAATGAATCTGGGGTGGTGCAGGGACGAGAGGCACATCACACACGAACTGCTTCACGTCCTCGGGATGTGGCACGAACAGTCCCGACAGGACTCGGATAAGTTCCTCAGGCTCAAGAGGGACGACGGCGTCAATGATTGTATCATCAGGGGGACCGACAGCAGGGGGTTCAGCTACGACTTTAGGTCCATCATGCACTACCCGCTAAGCACCATCGACGCAGAGCTTACGGCAGAGGGGATCGAGAGGCTCAGGCTCCAGAACGCTCGGCCAGACCAGGTCGGCAGATGGGGGGAGGCAAGCGAGGGAGACATCAGGCAACTCGCCGCCATGTACGGAAGGGGGGAGGGCAGGATCACACACGAAAGGGAAAACACAACAGTCGCCGCCGGGATCATCGTCGCCGCAATCGTCCTCGCAGTCATAGGGCTCTACTGGGGGATGCGCGCACTATAAAGTCTTTCGGGGCGCGTAGGCGGGAAAGTCTTCGCTCGATTCGCCTAGCGAATTTGATTTGCTTTGATTCGCTGCGCGGGAAGGTCTTCCCGCATAATTATCGAGCACGAATCAACAAATTCGATTCGCTACGGCGGGAAAGTCTTCCCGCATTTGATTTGCTTTGATTCGCCGGCGAATCAACAAATCAATGTACGCCATCGCCCTCTGGCTTGCCCTTGTGCTGGGGTGGTACTTGCTTGCGGGGCGGGGGGTCCCGGTCGCTTTTGGGACGGTCGTCCTTGCATGGATCCTCATGAACCCGTGGTGGGGGGGGAACCCGCGCATCTTGAGGTCCGTCGAGAGGGGAGGGGTGTACGGCGAAAACGCCATCATACCGTGGGCGACAACCTCGATCACCTACCCGGAGACGGTCGTACGGGCGAAATCGGAGCTGGAGGTTGTCAAAGCGGTACGGGATGGCGCCTACCCGGTCGGCTCGGGGCACTCGTTCGACGACCTGTTTGACAGAAGAATGGTCGTCCTCATGGACTACTGCACAATGGATATCGTCGCCGCACGCGGCGAAGCAGACATTACAGTGAGCGGCGGCTGCATGATCAACAGGGTCAGGGAGTACGCCCACAGGAGGGGGTTTGTCATGCGGGGGCTTGGCGCAATCTACCAGCAGACCGTGGGAGGGGGGCTCGCAACCTCCCTCCACAACGACGAGAGGGGGAGGTTTGCAGACGAGGTCCTCAACGTTACTTACGTTTCCCGTCAAAGCGGAAGCGAAGGGGCAACCGGGAATGTGTCCGAGGTCGAGGGGACAACGGGGGACTACATCTTTTTGACCGTCACCGTACGGCTTCACGAGCCATTCAGCGTCAAACGGGTCACACAGGAGGGGGGGTGGGACGTGGTCCAGGCCGCGCTCAACGAGGTCGAGAACCGCACCGCAGAGGCGGGTGGGGGGCAGACCATCGTCGCAAGGGGCGACACGGATCCGGAATGGCTCGCGTGGAAGATGACGGCGTCTCCGCTACCCCTGCGGCCGGCGGAGCTACCCCTGCGGGGTACGCCACGCCGCGGCGCAGCAGGGCAGGGCGAATACACCGCGTTCGTGCTCGATAACATCATCACGCCCTTGCTCACATACGCGCCGTGGGCCGCAGCTCTGCCTCCCGGCGGCGGCGGCGACCCATTCGTCTACCAGACCGACGACGACGGGATGATCGACTGGTTCTACGCACAGGAACACTTTCCGGGTAGCGTACTCCCAACGGGCGAGATACGGACGCGCGGGCGCGGCGCCGCGCCATGCAAGGACGTCGTCGACACACTCATCGGGATCGCCAGGAACTACGGCGAACTCTCCCTCATGGTCAGGCCCGCAGAGGGGGGGTGCTGGGTCGACTACGGCGTCTTTCCGTGGGCTCCAGCCGCAACCCGAGACTTTCACACCGAGGTCGCCGTCGCCGTCGCCGCGAATGCGGCGAGCTGGGAGTTTCACAAGGGGAAGATACGACCGCGCGTCGGGGCCGGGGCCGCCCACTCCCGCGGATACCTCGTCGTCCTCGAGTTTCAGCGGATCTTCTGGATCGTCGCCGTCACAGCCTTCATCAGTCTGGTGGTGGCCCATAACCTCCG
>MDSZ01056068.1_pt1 | contig 25299 bp, 23 predicted proteins | sample 811201 | NCBI WGS metagenome assembly MDSZ01 (sample SAMN05326647, study PRJNA326480) | marine metagenome | isolation source: seawater | place: Indian Ocean: North | collected 2010
GATTCCATTGACTGGGGGCTTGGGGTTTCGAGCAACTCAGCAAAGGCTCGTAACCGCGTGATCGGGTGGGAAGATTGAAGGGCGATGAGCGAGGGTTCCAACCTGGATGAACTGGTAGCAGAGCCATACCCTCGAGTTACGGCATCCTCGGTGGATCGATTTCCCTCTGGGACATTGATATTTATGGGCGGTTCTTCAATAAAATGATCATGCACGAGTTCCCTCGGGTCAATTTCGTGGGGCTCCTCACCCAAAGTTCCCACATCTTTATTTGTATAATGATCAGGCAGACCACTCCGCCCAAGCCAATAGGCAATTCCTGCAGAGAAAACCCAAATCGTTAAGACAAAGGGTTTGGTCATACTAACACTACATCCTTTTACCAAGACGATTAATCCAAGCCACCCTCAATAGAAGCAGCCAAGAAACAACAAAGCCGATTCCCCCGAACGGAGTGAGTTTGATCAGCCAACCTGGTCCCCCAAGAACCCAAAAATATATACTGAAACTAAAAGCAAGAATGGAACAACTCAGTACCATCCAAAAATAACTGGGCACAAAAAAACGGGGAATATACGAAAAAATGCCCACTACGACCAGAAGGATGGAATGTAACATGTGATAATCCACAGCATTTTGATATGCAGTCTGCATTTTGGGAAATTCGTTAAAAGTGACATCAAGTCCATGTGCACCGTAGGCTCCAAATAAAATGGACGATGCACCCAATAATGATCCTGTAATTAAGGCACCATTCATATGACAGTTAATTTTGACTACAGGTTCATTCCGAATTTTGCCAATGCCTTGGTCATAATGACATACAGCACGCAGGTCAGTACGACCCCGGCAGATAAAGCGTATGGAAAGGATATACCCTTTCGTAATAACCATGGCATAAACAAAAACATAGGCAGGGAGGGAATGACATACCAAAAAGTACCCTCTGCATGATCTGCAATACGGACAATGTCCTTGGTCTCACCATATATCCAGATCATGCCCAAAACAGATACCAAAGGTAAAGAAGCGATCAAACTCCCCAACAAGGGGAGACGCTTGGAAATCTCGGAGATTACAACAATGATACCTGCAGTAATTATTAATTTTGTGAAATACCAAGCCATTTAAATAATTTTAAAAAGTAATTTCATAATAACCCATCGTATGAAATTAAAATTACAACATTTACTTCCTCTTAGTAAAATAATTATTCCAAATATTAACAAAAGTTTATTTTTTAAGAAATCAGTCAATAAACTGTATCTTTTGCTCCCATTTTGCTAATTATAGACACTGTGCGTCTAAATTTCTTCAAATGCTTTTGGTTATTGATTGTAACAGTTTGGTTACTGCATTCACCTTTGCTGGCACAGTATGTTCATCCACTTATCACTTCCAGGGAGAACCAAACAATTACCTATGATTTCTCAATTGCATACAACCCAAACATTAAATCATTACCCGATTTAATTGAAAGAGATTCTCCACCATTACTAAAAGAATCTTCCCTTTATGCTTTTGCTGACTTAAATAGCTCCCGCTCAAATTTTCATAAAAACGAATACACAACCACCAACCAGCTTGAATCACAACTGTCATTGAGCACCAAATTGTCTGAATTCCCAGGAACAGATTTTGTAAATTGGGACAAATGGCCCGGAAATTTATTTTCAATGGAGTATCAAACTTCCGACCATGCGAAGTCCCCGGATCAATTAAGGTCCTACCTCCCAGGATTAAGCCCCGACCTTGTGCAAGTCTTTGAACTTTTTAGTTTGAAAGAGGAAATTGCTGATTTCGGCTCCCAGCGATTTCCTCTGATCAGTGACATCATATACACCGGCGAGTTGTCTGACCAAAAAGAACAAATATCCACGCCCCTACCCCATTCCGAAAAAGATGCCTTTAACGCCATTGATCTTGTAAATAATTATCCTGAGTTTAGGCCAATAAATCTGCCAGTAAACACCAAGCACCTGAACATTTTCGAGTCCAATGAAGCAAAAATTGATCGCCCTGTGCTTGAATCTGAATTTGCACAACTGGATCCTACAATTACTGGAGAAAGTCTTATCCCAAGCAGACAAAGAAGATTGACCACATATGTATGGGAAATGTCGGATTTCAATGACTATTCTTCTAATAACTCCAACGACTACTTTAATTTGTCAGGTTGGTCTGGGGATGACTTGAAAATAGTGCTCAAACCACTTTCAAGTGGTGGTGTTGCCGCAGGCACCAATGAAAATGGATCAGCGACTCAAGGAGTTGCTTCTAATATGCCAGTTTTTCCTGATTCTGCTATTTGGTCTCCCAGTACCAGGACTTACAACGATTTCTTACAAATTACGGGAACACTACCCTCATCTATCACTATTGATGCAAGTGCAGTTAAGTATTATATGATCTGGCATTATGGTGACTGGGACATATCAACCACGGATGTATCAGCAAATCATTACGATTTAATCTATTATTCAGCAGTTCCAGAACCATCAACCTACATCATGACGGGTGCGTTGTGCTGTTTGATCGGTTGCAACCAAAGAACAAAAAAAATGTTTAAAATATTTTCTAATAAAAGTCATCCAAGCACATCGCCAAAAAAAAACTTCACAACCTAGCGTAAAGGCATGTATTCGCGCCTCTTCTTGATTCTCTTGGTATCAGTAATTTCAAAATCATTTTATGCAAATGGCGTAAAGCAGACGGAATCATTACTGGAAAATCGTTTTTTATTACTAGACAACCAAACACCACCCAAGCTCGTATATATATGTCTAAAAAATGATTTCCCTATCGATCTAAACCAAACCAGACACGAAGTTGAAAAAATTGCGGAATTGGATGGGGAAAAGAATTTCTCCAGGACAACAAACAGACTTACACTATCCACAATTAGTAGTTCATCAATCAATGAGTGGTTAACTGAGAACTATTTACAAAATATTGAAACAAACCTCTTTCTTCAATCCTTCCTTTATCAAGAATCTTCTAAAATCGAAGATTTTTTAGTAAAACAGAGGCAGGTAGAATTAGAGGAACTGGCAATCATTAACCAAAAACTCGAGGATAGAAACCTTTCTTCCCCTTTGGCAACGAGTCCACCAAGTCCCGACTTAAGCCAAAAGCAATCAAGATCAACCGATGCAGAGGGAGGATTCGCAAAATTTGCCCTGTACTTAATTTTGGGAGGAGGAGCGTGTATAATCTATTCAGTACTTTCTCCAGTTGGGACAGGAAAACAGGGAGTAAACCGGGATAAAAAGATCGTGTTGGCCAGAAGAAAGAGATGGCTGGAGAAAATATTCAGCAAAGGTTGGATCGATCGACCAACCTACCACTTTTTACTGAGAAAAATTGAGACCCTTCCGAAATGGCTGGGGGGAATCACACACCCAGTTCAATCAGAGGATTTTGAATTTGATGAAGAGCCTTCGGTTGATTTGAGCAGACGAAACAGCGGGGAATCTGTAGTCAAAACCAAAGATACATCATTGGATAAAACCTCACGGTAAGTTTCCAGAGTTTTGATAAACTTGTAAAATTCGGCGGAATCCGGACTGCTATCATATGCCTTGGCGTAAATGGCTGAAGCCTTGGCATCTGCTTCTCCGTAAATTTCTTGTACACGCTTGTATGATTCAGATTCGATTTCCTGCAGATCTCTTTCTTTTTTACCAATAATTTTAGCTGCCGCTCCTGCCCCTTCGGAACGGAAACGGGCGGCAATTTGCTGACGTTCACTGACCATACGTTCGTATATTCTTCGTCGCACGGTCTCATTGTAATTGATTCGCTTGAATCGAACATCAAGTAATTCTATGCCAAATCCGGCAAGTTTGTCTGCAGCCTTTTGGAAAATTTCCTGCTCTACTTTTTCCCGTCCGATCTTGATGGGGTATAACATGCCCACATTCCCCATACCCTCGGTTAATGATTTATCTGTCACCGCTACACGGTCCTTCGATGTGCGAACAATCTCGATCAATTCATGCTTGGCCACCGCATTGCGGGTCTCACTACCGAGAATATCGTCCAACCTGGACAAGGCACTACGCTCGTCACGCAAGCGTAAAAAGTACTGCATAGCATCACTGATTCGCCAGCGGGCATAGGTATCGATAATCAAATAGGTTTTGTCCTTGGTTGACATTTCATTGGCTGGACCATCCCAGGGCAGAAAACGTTTTTCAATGCGGTTTACTTCCTGGATAAATGGCAGGCGAAAATGCAAACCTGCTTCAGTCACAGGTTCTCCAACTGGCTTACCAAACTGGGTGAGAATCACCTGATCGGTCTCCTTTACCACATAGGTACAAAGATAAAAAGCAATTGCACCAAGAATAATCACAATAGCAAGTGCCTGGGTCTTCATCGTACGAGCCCTCCCTTGGCACTATCATTTAATTGAAGAAGGGGTAAAATCTGTGACGCATCCTCATCAAGAATAATTTTCTTTCCCATTTGCGGAACAACTTCTTTCATCGATTCGAGGTATAGTCGTGTTCGGGTTATTTCCGGTGCCTTTTTGTACTCAGCAAGCATCGAATTAAAACTGGCCACATCTCCCAGTGATTCGTTTACCCTTTTCAGTGCATATCCTTCTGCAGCTTGTATTTTTTGGTCTGCAACTCCACGTGAACGGGGGACTTCCTTATTATACTCTCCGTTTGCTTCGTTAATCATGCGTTCCCTTTCCTGCTGTGCCTGATTGACCTCATTAAAAGATGCCTGCACCGGGGGAGGCGGATTAACATTCTGTAACTGGATTTGGTCAATGCCGATACCTAACTCGTACTTATTCACGAGAGTTTCCAGCCGATCACGTGCATCCTCCTCAATTTCCTGGCGGCCAATTGTGATAACCTCGTCCACTGTCCTGTCACCCACCACCGTGCGCATTACCGATTCAGATACATATCGGAGAGTACCTTCCGGGTCTAAAACATTAAAAAGATAAAGACGAGGATCGCTTATGCGGTACTGGACGATCCACTCCACTTCGGCAGCATTAAGATCTCCAGTCACCATGCTTTTTTCGCGGTCCCGGGTACGCGGCTCCGAAAACTGATTGAGATTTTTTGCCCCCAGGGTAGCAAAACCAAACTCCTGTTTTAGCTGTCTGCGCACAGGCAGGACATACACCTTGTCGATTCCAAAAGGTGCTTTGAAGCGCAACCCTGGCTCAACTGTCTTCAAATACTTGCCAAAACGCAGCACAACACCCTGCGATTCCGCCTGCACAGTGTAGGTGGAGGTAATGACCCCGCTAATTACCGCTATGGCAATAATAACCCAAAGGATCAAGCCATTGCGTACGAATTCAGGGATACGAATTTCAATCGGTTCGTTCATAAGAAAAAAATAAAATCAAACAGGGTAATAAGAGCAAGGTCAACGATGGACGGAATAAAACCATCCATCCGTTCAATCAATTTCATACTTTTCTTTGATTGATAAGCTGACTTGCCGAGCATCGTAAGAAAAACCATCTTCGGCTTGAACCTTGAGCAAACGGATTGTCTTGGTGACAAAGGCAATATCATGCAAAAAAGGATCATTCAAATGATAATACCGGTGAAATGGATAAGTTGACGACACTTGATCAATGGACGAACCAGATTCCGAATCAACCACCTCAAAGTATGAATTCCCAGACTCCAGGGTAAGCTCGGCACAACGCAACAAACAAAGGTCGCCAGTCATTGGATGGTCCCCCCCACGAAAGGTAACCCGCCTAACATCGTTACCGACCTTGGTCTCCGAATAAAATGCAGGACTGTATATACTGCCAATACCACAACCGCCAAAAATGGATACAATTAAACAGAGAAGGAGGCTTTTTGAAACAGATGGGTTCATGGATTATAAAACCCTAGGTTTACCCAACCTAAACTCAAGCAGATAGCCCTTAAGCCATTTCTTTCTTCGCCTCGCGCTTGCGGACATTAAAATCTAAGATGCGCTTGCGCAAACGAAGCAATTTGGGCGTGACCTCGACCAGTTCATCCGGCCCGACATATTCGATTGCACGTTCTAACGAAAACCGGATGGGCGGGGTGAGGGCTTCTGACTTGTCGCTACCTGCAGCCCGGTGATTTGTCACATGTTTGGCCTTCGTGGGATTGACAGGCAAGTCCTCAGACCTCGGATTTTCCCCGACAATCATACCTTCGTACACTTCCTCTCCAGCACCGATAAAGAGTTTTCCACGGGTCTCAATATTGCGCAAAGCATAGGTCATCGACTCTCCCTTTTCCATCGAGACTAATGTCCCGCTTTGCCTGGTACGGATCTCGCCGGTAACCGGACGGTATTCCAGAAACAAGTGGGAAAGAATACCCTGACCACTGGTAATGTTGAGAACCTCAAATTCGAGTCCAATCAATCCACGGGTTGGGATAATTGCTTCCAGACGGGTCCAATCATTGGAGGAAGACATGTCCTGCACCTGACCCTTACGATTTGCAATCGCCTGCATACACCCACCCAGGCAATCGTCAGGCACCTCCAAATAAAGTGTCTCATAAGGTTCATGTTGCCTACCATCAATTTCCTTGCGGATAACCGATGGCCGACTGACCAAAACTTCAAATCCTTCACGCCTCATGGTCTCCACCAAGACTGCCACCTGCATGGCACCACGGGCACTTACTTTGAACTCAGTAGAATCATCACCATCCTCCACCTTAATCGAAACATTGGTTCGTGCCTCCCGGAATAAGCGTTCACGAATCTCCCGAGAGGTTACCCTATCACCATCCCGACCTGCCAATGGACCGTCGTTGACGGAAAAAGACATCATCACCGTGGGCGGATCAATTTGGACGAAAGGAACAGGCTCCCCATCGGCCACCCCTGATAGAGTCTCCCCTATATCAACTTCCTCAAACCCGGATACACCAATTATGTTACCCGCAACCCCCTCTGCCAAGTCTTGGGTAGCCAAGGCACTGTACTCAAACACTTTGGTAACCTTCGCACGCGGAGAGGATCCATTCTGACCGATCCGCCAAACTGGATCTCCTGCTTTTACTTTCCCCGACAATACCTTGCCCACTGCAATCCTGCCAACATAGTCCGACCAATCAACATTACTCACGAGCATACGGAAGTTTGGGTTATCCTCTATCACCGGTGGCGGAACCCGGTCTACAATTGCCTCAAACAAGGGTATCATGTCCCTGCCTTCGGACTCCATTGATTTCTTGGCAAATCCTTCTTTGGCACTTCCAAAAAGAAAGGGTGCATTAAACTGTTCGTCCGTGGCGTCCAGTTCCAAAAAAAGTTCGAGCACCAGGTCCTGCATTTTGGCAGGCTGGGCGTTTGGACGGTCGATCTTATTCACAAATACAACGGGCAACAATCCTGCGGACAGGGCCTTTTGCAGGACAAACCGGGTCTGTGCCTGGGGACCTTCATGTGAATCCACCACCAGCATAACTCCGTCCACCATTTTCATCACCCGTTCCACCTCGCCACCGAAATCAGCATGCCCAGGAGTATCAACCACATTAATTAAATAATCCTTCCAGCGTACGGAAGTGTTTTTTGCCTTTATGGTAATGCCGCGCTCACGTTCCTGGTCCATAGAATCCATCGCCCGTTCATCAATGGCTTGGTTTTCCCTAAAGACACCAGATTGCCTGAGCAATTGGTCAACCAGAGTGGTTTTTCCATGATCAACATGGGCAATAATAGCGAGGTTACGAATGTTCGTGGAAAGTGTTGGCGTCGAATTCATGCAAACGGGAAAAAGTATAGACATGCACTCCCGTTGGCAAGGCAACCTTACCTCCGATAATAAATTTTAATTTCAGCTGAACGGAATTATCACCTTCGTTTACAAACTTATCAATCCAAGCAGTGTAACCGAGAACACTGTGATGAGGACCCCCCAACTCAGGCTCTTTATCCAAATTAATGAATCATTTAATTCTCTGCATTTTCCATTTATAGTTTCCATCCGCACCTCCTGGTTAAAGTTAATTAATTCCTATTTTGCAAACAGCGTGCCAAATGCCGTATTGCGAGTGCGATTGTTACTATTTTTCAGCTTTCTTCAGAGATTTCTGTAACGGATGAATTTTCCTCATTTATAAAACAAATAATTTTAACAAATTAACGGTCCTTTCGAGTTGTCCTTTTGATGATGGGCCATTGTGATGCATCCAACCATGCATTTATTGGAAGAAATTACTGTTATTGCCACTGTCAGTGTAGTGGTCACCCTAATTCTTGGGCGACTTAAACTACCTGTGGTTGCTGGGCTCGTACTTTCCGGTGCCCTTGTGGGACCAAAAGCACTCTCACTTGCTCATGATCCTGAAGCCATCGAAGTAATCGCTGAAGTCGGTGTAATTTTCCTACTTTTTACGATTGGGTTGGAATTCTCACTCGCCCGCTTGCGTAACATTTTCCGACAAGTCGCCCTGGGCGGTTTGCTCCAGGTAAGCGTGACTGCATTTGTCACCTCCGCCGTTTGCCTGAGTCTGAATCTTTCTCTTCCCGAAGCTATAGTCTATGGCTTTGTATTTGCATTATCCAGTACTGCCTTAGTCCTACGAACACTTGGAGAACGGGCAGAACTTGATGCTCCCCATGGAAGATTTATCGTGGGCACCCTGATCTTTCAGGACCTTTGTATCGTGCCCATGGTTTTGATCGTTCCCTTGCTTGCGGATGGACTCGACAAAACGGAGACCTGGCAGGCAATTCTTGTGGCTTTGGGAAAAGCAGTCCTTGTCGTGACCCTGCTCTTTGCGACATCACGAAAGGTGGTGCCCATGCTCTTTCGTCTGGTTGATAGCAGTCGCAGCAATGAAGTCTTTATCCTCACTGTTCTTTGTCTGTGCATTGGCACAGCTTACCTCACTTCGCTGACCGGCCTTTCTCTTGCCTTGGGAGCATTTCTTGCCGGTATGATCGTAGCAGATACGGACTTCCGCCACCGGGCAATGGGGGACATTCTACCCCTTCGGGATGTGTTCGTCAGTTTTTTCTTTGTTTCTTTAGGCATGTTTTTTGACTTTCAATTGCTCGCAGATAAGCCACTAGAGGTCGGTTTGCTTCTACTCGCTTTTATAGGCGGAAAAGGGCTGCTTGCCATTCTTGCCGCCTCCTTCATGCGCTTTCCTCCACGAGCCGCCTGGCTTGCTGGAGTGGGGCTTGCTCAGTTTGGAGAATTTGGATTTGTTATTCTCCAGTTGGCCATCCATGAGGGGGTCGTGCTCGATTCCGAAATTGGTCCGCTTCTCAATGCTGGCATCTTAAGTATGTTCCTCACTCCATTGATGGTTTACAAGGCTCCTCACTTCACCGCGGGGGAACGGGCACTCGATCCTCTTGCTAAACTTTTACGGGCTCGAAGCGCGGAGGAACTGGAAGACCGGACAGTCGGACACAATGACCATGTGGTAGTGATTGGATATGGATTGGCTGGCCGCCTGCTAACAAATAGCCTGAGCCGTTTAGATATTGAAGCAGTTGCATTAGAGATGAACTCTGACAATGTCGAGTTGGGACGCCGACTCGGAGACCCGGTTTACTATGCTGATGCCACCAGTGAGGAGGCTCTTGGCCATGCACATGTTGAAAGCTGCAGGGCCATTGTTATCATGATCAACGACAATCAGGCAATCGAACGGGTCATATCTACCATCGCCCGGATGAAAGTTGAGGCACCAGTTTTTGTACGCACTCAATACATGCGCGGTTCCGAACAACTTAGTAAAAATATGCCTGTAAATGTGGTTGCATCGGAAGTGGAAGGGGGACTAGAGATTCTTTCACTGGTTCTTCGCCAACTCAAAATTCCCCGTAATTTAATCGTTAGGGAAATAGATCAGGCAAGGGAGGAAACCATGCATTCCGACCGTGAACACTCCTCCTCCCCTCTTCCATTGGAAGCTCATGCGGGACTGAAAGATTTAAAGGTAGAGAAATTATTAGTCACAGAAGGAAGCCGGGTCATTGGCGAATCACCCCGCCTTCTCGATCTTGCAGAGACCTCTGGAGTTTCTATTTTAGCTATTCGCAGAGAAGAATCATTGCTGGTGCATCGCCTTGCCGATACTTTTTTTGCTGTGGGAGATTTGGTTTATTGCATTGGAAGTGATCAGGACCTCAGGACGATCACTCCATGGTTTGATGCCGATAAAGTCGTCCAAGAAGCAGACGCTCACGGCTAATTCTTTAAGAACATGAAACGCAAGTGCTGGATTCAGGAGCCGCCTCCAATCGCTCAGGACTAATTGGTTTTCCGCAAAATATACAGTCCCCAAACTGGTTATTTTCAATCCTTTGCAATGCGGAAAGAACGGCCACTTTTTGCATTTTTTTTCGTCGTCGTGCTTCCAGTATGAGCTGCTGGTCCTGCATCGCTTCCATTCTCGACAATCTCCCCAGACTTTTATCAGGTGATACCGCTTCTGCTGATTCCTCAGTCTTGTCCAGATACTCCTCAATTGCACATAAGGATTTTTGTAATTGATTTCGGTAAACCATCAGGTTTTGTGAGTCTGTCATGCACAACACTCCATGCTCGCATATATGTTTGGTCAACGAAGGAATTTTAAACACATTCCGAATTTTTTTGTGCCCTTTTTTTTGAAAAGCTTGAATTCCTTCCAAACTTTGATCAATGTATAAAGTTATGAAAACTGTACTCACCACACTCTTCATTGCTTTACTTATGCAACCCGCCCTTTACGGGGTTGATAAATGCGCTCTCATGCTGGAGGACGATATCGATCCTGAGGAATACTCGGAAGTCTTGGGCAAAAAGATTGAATTTTGCTGTGGTTCCTGTGTTAAGGCATTCGACAAGGCAACTGCATATTACATCAAAGCTGTACCTGCTTTAGCCGAAAAATTCACCGAAGCTGAGAAAAAGGAACTTGGAGTAGATAAAGTAACTCTGCTCGACCAACGTTTCTGCCCCATTTATCCAGACAGAATAGTCAACCCTGAGTCTAAGACCATCGAGTACAATGGTAAAACGATTTATTTCTGGTCATCCAGTGCCCAGCGCCGATGGAAAAAGGATCCTGAAAAATACTTCAAGGAAGCAATGGAAAGAGGCCATCTCCCTCAGTTCAAGTCCTAAGAGTATAATTTCTATTTAAAAAAAAGCCCTGTCGGTTAATCCGGCAGGGCTTTTTTATGCATCCTTGGATATAAAAGCATAAAGGACACCCTGAGTACAACTTACAGTAACATCGTCGGAGACACAGCGGTTACTTTGGCTTATCCTTCTATTCCACGAAAAGTTCATATTCTCCAACTCCCATTCCAATCCATTACTGGTAACCCCCTCACAATCACCGATTGGAATAATTGACAGAGAGGCACCGGCACGCCCGAGCAACGATAAATCAGAGTCTGGAGTTATCCGACTTACAAATTCGTGCTCGTCATCAAATACAACTCGAAGTGCCGGGTCCAGTCGTCCTGCAATCATCAGATTGGAAAGCGTATGATCCATACGCTTTCCCAGTCCACCTAAGATAATGATCTTAGAGGGCTTCTCTCTTTCCAGCAACCAATCCAATGCCTTTTCGAAATCGGTAAGGTTTTGATCGCTCAACTTATGTAAAACAGACCGAGGAAAGGTTTTTTCAATTTCAGAAAGATCACCACACGAATCGAAATCTCCGAGAACCACATCGGGTTCCACTTGAGCATGTCGATGAGCCAACCATCCACCATCAACTGCAATTAAAAAGTCCGCCCCATCTGCACGCCATTGCAACAACTGGTTTGATGGAGCATGACCCGCAAGGGTTATCAGCACTGTTAAATCAACCACCTTTAACTCAAAAACTACTGAAAAAAGTCCCTCTGCTTCTCACTGATCGGAAGTTCCAGCTTTTCCATCACAAGGAGCATATCTTCCCAAACCTTGCGCTTGCTGGACTTGCTTGGGTTGTGGAGCAGGTAAGATGGGTGGTAAGTCACCATCATAGGCACATTTGCATATTCGTGCCAGGTTCCTCGCATCTGCCCGAGCCGGCGTTGCGGATCGACTCCGAGCAAGCCATCCGTTGCAGTCTTCCCCAAAGCAACCAGCACTTTTGGCTGTACGATTTCCACTTGGGCACGCAAATAAGGAAGGCAGAAGTTCATCTCCTCTTGCGAGGGTGGACGATTGCCGTATGAACGTTCGTGCCGGGGGCGGAAATTCACCATGTTGGCAATGTAGACGGATTCCCGGGATAGTCCCATCGCAGCAAGAATTCGATTTAGTAATTCGCCCGCCGGCCCCACAAAGGGTTCTCCAGCAATTTCCTCTTCCGCTCCGGGTGCTTCTCCACAAAAAAATAAGTCGGCGTCTAAATCCCCAATTCCAAAAACAATTTTGCCCTGAGGATTGAGCTCAGATTTGCAAACGTCACAACCCGTCACCTTGTCTTTTAACCATTCCCACTGCTCCTGCTTGTTGCCAGCCGGCAAAGAAAATTGCGGAGGGCTTAAAAGCTTTGGATTATTGGCCTTGGAGTCGGATTGGACCACCGGTAACTTTTCTTGAACTGTAGAGGGAGGAACTTCCTCGACCTGAGGGAATGAAACGGCACGGCCTTGCGATATTTCTGGAACCGGGCGAGCAGAAATATTTTTAACATCTTGTTTTGTCTGATCTGCCCCCAATACCTTTTCCAATCCTGCCAGAGTGGAATCTTCGATGTAGAGATGCCGAACTCCCTCGGTTCGCTGCCTTTTTAATTCCTCCAATACCGCAAGGGCACCATCGACAGGCTCAATTGCAGGGTTCGTGTTCATGACTTAAGCTGAATCCGCTCGACATATTTTGCCAATAAATCGAATTCAAGATTCAATCGGTCGCCCACTTTACGGCTTTTGAGGTTTGTTTTGTCAAGAGTATGGGGAATCAACCACACCGCAAAAGAGCAATCTGTAACCTCACACACGGTGAGCGAACATCCGTCCACAGCAACACACCCTTTATCGACCAAATACTTTGCACCTTCTGACTCTACACGCACTTGCAAAAAGAGGTTTTTTCCTCTCTCCTCAAATATTTCAATCATCCCGGCACTGTCCACATGTCCGGTGACAAAATGTCCGCCCAACCGCCCACCTACGGCTAATGACCGTTCCAAATTCACCCGGTCTCCTGGTCTAAGATCACCAAGATTTGTACGATTTAAAGTTTCCTCTAATAAATCAAATGTCCCATCCGATGATCCGTCCGCCCGCATGGTCAGGCAACATCCATTGACCGCAAGACTCTCACCGGCTTTTAATGTTTCCTCTACACCAAAGGGCAAGTCCAAGCCGAGCAACCAAGACTCCTTGCGTTCTTGCAAACTTTTTACAATGCCAACCCCCTCTACGATTCCAGTAAACATGTCCTTTTTAATACTTAAGCATTAGAAAGTAGTTGGGCGAATGGAAAGATAATTTGACGATTATCCGACGCTGCATAGCTTGAAACTTTGTTTATGCACATTTTGCACACCCACATAAAACTAACTGGTCTGTTCTTGCTATCCTGCCTGCTTACACCTGCGACCACCCAATCGGCTCCGTTCTCGCAAACACTCAACTTGGTACCAAAAGACTCCATTCTTATTCTGAGTATTGATGGAAAGAAAATCATATCCAAGTCGGGAATTTTAAAAAACCCAAGGTGGCTGCCACTTCTCAACAGGCTGGAAAACAATGGATCCCCAATCCGTAAATGGCTTTCCGATTCCAATAACAGTGCAATTGAATTGGACGAGCCCCTGCAGTTTTTTTTGCGCTTAATTGAGGGGGAACAGCCACAACCACAATTTGGTGCGATCGCCAAAATCAAATCCAGTAAACAGGCTGACCGCACCCTTGCAGATTTGGGCAACTTGCTTGGATTGCGTCCATCTATAAACAATCCCAATGTTTACCAAAGAGCAACCCAGCCCTTCGCCATTGGTCGACAGGGTGATTACTTCTTTCTATTAGGCACTCTGTTTTTCCAGCAGCCTACCGAACTATCTTCCATAGGAGATGAGATTGCTCCATTTGTGGCTTCGCTATCTGCAAATGAGAAACCGAGAATTATGCCATCTTCCCTTGCTAAACATGCTCAACACTCAGCCGACCTTTCCCTTTATCTCGAGGGAAGTGGAACTGGAAGGTTGTTTGAAACCTTGAAAGGGAACACCCTGTTTGAGGGCATGCTTCCCCTTTTTGACCCTCTTCTTCAAGACTCTTTTGGTATTTTATTAAACTCCTTACCAGGAAGTTTACAGATTCAGGCACACAACTATGTAGCCATGGAAAGGAAAACTCGAACCAGTGTTGAGCCCCTCAAGATGGTCGACCAGTTACCGGGCGATTCACCCTTGGTTGCTCGTTTTAGTTTTCCTGAAGAAGATTTTCAGGGATTTTTGAGCGATGGAGTGGACAGCGTTTTGCGTTTTCTTTCCGCTAACAAACTCGGTGCAGACACAGAGTTGCCCGGTTTTGATCTCAGTGCCCGGGAATTGTTAAAATTTCCAAGTGGTGACTTTGTCCTGGCCGGAGGAAACTACCGAAATGAACTGGTATCCCTGCCCACAGGTCAATCCATTGCCACACTTACTCCAATCTGGGCCACTGGCATTAAAATTTCACATCCCCTTGCCTTGCGGGAATTGATCGCCGGCATGAGTGCAGGGATGGGACTATCCTCCTTTCTTAATTCCCAACAGCTGAGAATGAATCATTTTGAAGAGTCTGCATGGATAACAAGTCCAGAATACTCAAGAGAAATCAAACTTGGGAATCCAATCAAACCACTCTCTTTTGACCGCAGAAAGTTATTGAACAATCATAATTTTGCCCTGGACTTCAATCCAGCAGCCGCTGCCCGTTCCCTCAGGCAGTCAGGTGGTCTGTCTTTTGATCAATTAAAGAGAATCAGATGGTTGGATGAATGTAAAAACTTGTCCATCCGCATGGATAAGCACGGTGTGCTCTTCGGAAAACTTATACTCTCGCAGTCCGACCAACAAGGCTGGCATGTTTTGGCAGACCGCCTTGGGCAGGAATGGATCGACCTAATCAATGCCCGACTGTTTCTGGGCATCGCACGGGACGACCTCAATGAAGTGATGGAATCGGTGGCAATGGGCGCCTTGATCAATGCAAACGATCGCTTTGGCCACTCCCCTCTTCACTATGCTGCCTACCGGGGAAATGCTTACATTGTGGATTATTTACTCAGACACGGGGGAAACCCCAACACCCGAGGCAATCATTTATCCACCCCTTTACACAGTGCGGCCTGGGGAAAAAACCAGAAGGTCGTGGAATTATTGCTTGAAGATGGAGCAGAAGTCGATGCCCAGACCGATGAGCACGAGACGCCAATCATGACTGCAACCTTGCGTGGACAAGTAGAAACTGTGGAAACCCTCCTCGCACTATCGGCAGATCCTCACGCGGTCGATAAGTACGGGTCCAACCTGATGGATCTAGCCGGTGCAAGTGGAAATAAAAAGCTCGTTCAATTATTTAAAAAACTTGGAGTCAAAGTATCTTATCCGCTCCACCTTGCTGCCGGCACTGGAGATTTTGCATCCATCAAATCTCTGCTCGAAGACGGCCGCTCAATAAACGAACAGGACTCCTTCGGAGCCACACCCCTCTTGGTTGCTACCGTGGCGGGTCGGGAAGACATGGTTATTTATCTCCTCGAACACTCGGCCGATCCCCAAATTGAAGCAAAGGATGGGTATTCCCTGCTCCACGGGGCCGCATTTTCCGGGAAAAAGTCCCTCGTTCGTATGATGCTCGCCCATGGTCTCAAAATCAACCAGCGCTACGGGCCAGACCAAATCACCCCTGCTGATGTGGGAGAGGAAGGTAGCGAGGGGTTACTCTACCTTCGCTCAATGGGCGGGCGCTCAGCATGGGAACTGGGACCAGCAGAATAATTGCCCCGATCTTATTCTGTCCGCCCCAAAGCAAACACGGGCTTACCAGCTTGGGTAAGCTCTCGGTCCACCAACCGAGCGTTCGCAACAAATTGTTCTAACTTTCCCCAGAATTTTGATGAATGATTCATTTCGGCAAGATGAGCAAGTTCATGAAAGACTACATAATTGCCCAGTTCTTTGCTCAGAAGAATAATTCGCCAGTTCAGGGATATAGTACCTTTGGGCGAACAGGACCCCCAGCGGGTTCTCTGGTCGCCCACACGTACCCTCTGAGGGAATAACCCACATTGCATTTGTGCCCATTCTATCCATCCGGGAAGAAATTGACGGGCTAACTTCCAGCATGTCTCCTTGATGATTAGCTCCTCGTTTTGACCAACTGGCAGATTGATTTCAATTTCCTGATTTCCAAGATGTATCGATGGTCGATCGATCGTTTTGTTATGCTCAATTCGAACGGTTCTCTCTCCGATCTCGGGGCTAAGACAAATTTTACCACCTTTGGCAAAGTGCTGTGCTAAAGAAATCCGTGAAGGAAACTCCAGACTTTTTCGTTGAAGCCAATTGCGTTGAGCCAACAAAAATTCTTCCGCCGTGCGCCAACTCATGCGGCTGGGGAATGTCAGCAAGGCATAGTGGGGATTTTTTAGACGAAGATTGATCCTGCGTATCCGGGGGCTTTTTCTCAATTCGCAGGAAATGGTATAAATTTTGGAATTCTCACAAAATTCCAAAGTTCTAAACCTCGTATTTTGGAAAACCTTCAACCGGCTGACTGATTTTTTCTCTCCATTTTTTGCACCTGGGAAGTCACAAATTTGCGCAGGGCAGACTCCGGATCGATCCCAGACTGCCTGCAGGCAGCGACCCATTCAAATAAAGCAAGGCCCGCCTTTTCTTCATTCAAACTTTCTGCCCGTTCATTAACTGCCTTTTCATCCCAGTCTCCCTCGCGCTGTAATTCCAGTTTACATGCCTGCTTGTAAATCTTGTCGGCAAATAAAGTAGCTGGGATTTGCGGAGGTAAATCTTTGAATAATTGGCTGGCATTATCCTCCCCCCTATTCTTTTTCTCCTCTGCCTTAATTTTTTCCCACCGATCAATCACGGCATCTGCATCCTCTTCTTTGTCCTTTGGATCACCAAAAACATGAGGATGTCGACGGATTAATTTTTCGGAAATCTCCCGGGCGACATCCTCCAGGTCAAACCGTCCTGCCTCCTCTTCAATCTGGGCATGAAAGACGACCTGTAGTAAAAGGTCGCCCAGTTCTTCCCTCAATAGCTCAGGGTTTTCTGTGTCGATAGCTTCGAGCACTTCCGAGGCTTCTTCTACCAAGCAGCGGGCAATCGACTGATGAGTCTGCTCCTGATCCCAGGGACATCCATCCGGTGCCCGTAATCTTGCCATTAGTTCTCTCAGTCGTAAAATTTCACTCATCTCCTTTTGAAGATTTAACTCTAATTAATTTTTAATGGGCTCAAGACCTCATCCTGAACTTTTAACTCGTGTAAGTCATTTAAAAGTCCCATAGAGCATTCTTCCTAATATTTTCAGTAATTGAATACAAAACATTTAATCTAAATTGATATTTCTTCGAGACACTGCAGTATTGTATCGATACAGCGGACTGGCAAACCCATAGCCCGGTAATTTCAATTTATCATAATGCACAGACTCAATGGACAAACTATCTGAAATCATGGCGGCCAAACGCCGGGAGATCGAACCGATCATACGCCCTGTTCGAGACAGCGAATTATCAAATCTCGGCGAACGCATGCGCAGTGGTCCCTCCTTTCTCGATGCTCTTTCGTCTCCCGATGAATTGTCTGTGATTGCTGAGATAAAAAGAAAATCTCCTTCTGCCGGAGAGATCGCCACTGGGACATCCGCGGTGGAACAGGCACGAGAATACATTAATGCCCATGCGGACTGCTTATCTATTTTAACCGACCAACCCTATTTTGGAGGTACCCTCGAAGACCTTTGGGAGGTCAATGATTTCATCTGCGTACACAACCGCTCAACTCCTACCTTACGCAAGGATTTCATGGTGCACCCAGTACAGGTATTGGAAGCACTGGAAGCTGGTGCAAAAGCTATTTTATTGATTGTTCGTGCACTCAATGATGATGAACTGAAAATCCTCAGAAATGCAGCCGATAATGCCGGACTTACCTGCCTTTATGAAATTCATGAGGAGGCAGAACTGGAAAAAGTTTTGCCCCACAACCCCCAGCTCCTTGGTGTAAACAACCGCGATCTTAAAAAGTTTAAAACTGACCTAGCCGTAACCGAGCGTTTATTCCCTCAAATCCCTGAGGGAATTGTCAAAGTGAGTGAAAGTGGAATTATTGAACCTGCGGATGCGTGGCGTGCCCGCCAAGCAGGAGCGGATGCGGTACTTTGTGGAGAGGCACTGATGCGGGCAGAGGACATTGAAGACTTCATTGATCAGATGAAGGACTGCGACTAAGAATTTTCTTCTAATTTATGGCCCTTAGTCCATCCAAGACCAGTGAACTACTCCGGCAACTGGAACATCGGCCAAATAAAAAGCTGGGGCAAAATTTTCTTATCGATGGGAACCTGGTGGAAAAGTCCATTTCAATGGCGTCTCTGCCCACCAACTATCCTGTACTGGAGATCGGCCCTGGCCTTGGTACCCTTACCAGTCACTTATTAAATCTTGGTCATACTGTATATGCGGTGGAAATTGACCGTCGACTGGAAGCACATTTGCGGGAAATACTGAATAGCTTCATTGAATCAGGTCAGTTCAATCTAGTCAGGGCAGATGCGGTCAAGCAACCCATTGGTAATTTACCAGACGATATTACGGAATATTCAGTCGTAGCTAACCTCCCTTATGCCATATCCTCCGCCTGGCTCGAAGCATTGCTCGGTTCCGAAAAATTGCCCACATCCATGGTGATGATGCTTCAAAAAGAAGCGACCGAACGGATGCTCGCCCCCCCCGGGACTAAAGCATACAACGCTCTCGCGATCTTTTTACAGGCCTCTTACCAGCAAAGAGGATATCACTCAGTGCCTGGTCAGTGTTTTTATCCAGCACCTGCTGTGGCATCCGCACTGCTGAAAATGGAAAAGAAAACCGAGCCCTACCTATTTGCAAAAGAGACCCGATCATTAATTCGGAGGATTTTTACCCAGCGAAGAAAGCAAATCGGAAGTTTACTCAAAAAAGAAGAGCAGGAGATTCAGCAGATTATGACTTCCTGGCTGGAAGAAAATAATATTTGCTCAACAACCAGACCGGAAAAAATATCTGTGGATCAATGGATAAAACTTGGGGGCCAGTTCCCGTCTACTAACTGATAAAAGAAAAAACTAAGCCGCAGCTCCCACCCCACAGCATTTTTTGTATTTTTTTCCGCTTCCGCAGGGGCAGGGATCATTCCGTCCCACTTTTGGGGCATCCCGCACAACTGGGGTAGCCGTCTTAGGTGCACTGGACTCATCGATTTGAGGTGCCGGTGATGAAGGTGCGGAAAAGCGATCAAAACCTGCAACACCGCCGGAATCAGGACCAGTCGATTTTGCTGATTTACTCAAGGTGCTTAGCATATTTTCAAAGGCGGCCAGATTGGTCGCCGCTCGGAACATCCCCGTGCACACTTCGGAACGCATCGCCCCCATCATCTCTTCAAAAGCACGGAATGCCTCACTCTTATACTCACTCAATGGGTCTTTCTGTCCATATCCTCGCAAGCCCACACTGCGCCGCAATTCCTCCATTTCAGTTAGGTGATCCTGCCAATGAACATCGACCGCATTGACCACCACATAACGCTCCAGGCTCAGTATTTGGTCCGGGTTCTCCAACTTTCTTTTTCCCTGGTATGCCTGGTTGATTTTTTCGAGAAGTAAATCCCGGCTACCATCCTCGCCTTTGCCCACGAATTCCTCCGCAGATAAATTGAGAGGAAAGGTAACGTTTATCCACGAAGCAACCAGAGATTCAAACTCGGGCATATCTTCCAATTTATTGGCTTTATATTCATTCTCCGGAATAGTCGCTAAGCGTTCATCCACTTCTTCCTCCACCAACTCGAGGAGAATCTTCCCGGGATCTTCATCAAGCAATACATCATTGCGAATGGAATATACAATTTCGCGCTGGCGGTTAAGCACATCATCATACTGAAGCAGACGCTTACGAATGGAGTAATTTTGCTGCTCCACTTTCTTTTGAGCATTTTGTATCGACCAGTCTAGGGTGCCATGCTCCAGCATTTCATCATCCCCAAAAGATTTTTCCAGCATCTTGGATAATGCCCCCTGGTTGGCGAACAGACGCATCAAGTCATCTTCCAACGATACATAGAAACGGGACGAACCGGGGTCTCCCTGTCGGGCACAACGACCGCGCAACTGGCGGTCAATCCGGCGGGACTCATGTCTCTCTGTACCAAGAACCAACAAACCGCCAAGTTCCTTTACTCCTTCACCAAGTTTGATATCCGTTCCACGCCCGGCCATATTCGTGGCAATGGTGACTGCCCCCTGCTGACCAGCCTTTGCAACAATTTCAGCTTCTTTCTCATGAAATTTCGCATTGAGAACAGTGTGACGGATATTGGCTCGTTTTAACATCCGGCTGAAAACCTCAGATGATTCCACCGAAGCAGTACCGATCAACACAGGTTGTCCACGCTTGTGGGCCTCGGTCAAATCTTCCAATACCTGATTATATTTCTGACGCCGACCCTTGAACATTAAATCATTGAGGTCCTTGCGGATACACTCACGGTGCGTAGGGATAACCATAACCCCAAGCCTGTAAATATCATGAAATTCGCCGGCTTCAGTCTCCGCAGTACCGGTCATGCCAGCCAACTTATCATACATCCTGAAATAATTCTGTATAGTGATGGTGGCGTAGGTTTTAGTTTCCTTCTCGATCTGCACACCTTCCTTGGACTCCACCGCCTGGTGCAACCCATTGCTCCAACGCCTTCCAGGCATCAAACGACCCGTATTTTCATCCACGATCATCACCTTGCCCCCCTGCACCACATACTCCTTATCTTTCTCGTAAAGGGCATAAGCACGGAGTAACTGGGAAATGGTATGTATTCGCTCGCTCTTTACCTGAAATTCAACCTCTGCCTGCTCTCGCTCATCTCTTTTCTCCTCGTCTGAAAGAGTCTTTTTTCGATCAATCTCCACATAGGTGGTAGCCAAGTCTGGAATCACAAAACCTTCCGGGTCACTCGGACTGATTAAGCCACGCCCAAGCTCAGTAAGATCTGCCTGCTGGTTTTTTTCATCAATTACATAATGGAGAGCCTCCTTTAAATCATGGGCTCTGGTTTTGTTGTAATCGGAATTCATTTCAAGGTCGAACTTCTCAAACCTTTTACGGATATGAGCATCCTCCATCATCCGCATGAACTGACGGTGGGTGGGCATACCGCGCTTTACCTGATAGAGTTTGGAGGTTGCTTCATCCAGGGCATCCTCTTCGGACTCATCTGAAGTAAGTACTCGTTTAGCATCCTCAGCCAACCGGTTGCATTGGCGTACCTGAGCATCCACCAGTTTAGTCACAAGTGGCTTCATTTCATTGAAAGGCAGAGGGTTGTCCTCCCTCATAGGACCAGAAATGATCAGGGGGGTTCTCGCTTCATCAATTAAAATGGAGTCTGCTTCATCAATGATGCAAAAGAAATGATCTTTCTGGACCTGGTCCTCCTGACTGGTTGCCATTCCATTGTCCCGCAAGTAGTCAAATCCAAATTCAGAAGCTGTTCCATAGGTAATATTTTTTGCATACATCTCTCGCCTCTGGGCGGAAGGCATACTGTTTTGAATACATCCAACCGATAATCCGAGAAATTCAAACAGGGCCCCCATCCAGTGAGAGTCCCGACGGGCAAGGTAGTCGTTGACTGTGACCAATTGGCAATTCTTGCCCGATAGAGCATTGAGGTAAAGCGGACAGGTAGAGACAAGCGTTTTACCCTCCCCAGTGGCCATCTCCGCTATGTGTCTCTCATGTAGTGCCATTCCACCAATCAATTGCACATCGTAATGAACCATTTGCCATTCAATCGGCTGGTCACATACCTCGATGGTTTTACCGCAGAGCCGGCGGGCACCGTTCTTGACCACAGCAAAGGCTTCAGGCAAAAGATCATCCAGGCTCGCCCCGTCCTGATAACGCTGCATAAACTCCGTTGTTTTTGCCCGTAATTCATCATCGCTAAGCGATTGCAGTTCTTTTTCCAGATGGTTAATTCGGACAACTACTGGAGCACACTTTTTGATAAATTTACGGTACTGCCGCCCCTTGAGGGACTGCATCACTGCTTGAAAGGGAGAAAACAAACTCATGAAATTAGAAAGGTATAATGTGCGCAGGTTTGTTCTATTGGGTAATGGCCTCCCTGAAATAAGGAATGGTAAGATCGAGACCATCCGCCAGTTGAACCTTTGGCTCCCACTCCAAAACTTTTTTGGCCAGGGAGATGTCAGGCTTACGCTGAGTGGGATCATCAGAAGGCAATGGCATCTCAATCAATTTTGAGGATGACCCTACTTTTGCCAGAACCTGCTCGGCAAGTTCACGAATGGTGAACTCTACAGGGTTTCCAATATTTACCGGGCCAACGCTTTCTTCCTGCTCCATGGTTCGTAAAATAGCTTCCACTAAATCGTCCACATAACAGAAGGATCGGGTCTGAGATCCATCGCCATAGATAGTGAGGTCTTCGCCTTTTAGTGCCTGAACAATAAAATTGGAAACGACCCGGCCATCATCTGGAGCCATCCGAGGACCATAAGTGTTGAAAATGCGAACCACTCGGGTATCCACCTTATTTTCCCGATGGTAATCAAAAAACAAAGTTTCAGCACAGCGCTTTCCTTCATCATAACAGGCACGAAGGCCGATGGGGTTAACATTCCCACGGTAGCTTTCGGGCTGCGGATGCACTTCAGGATCGCCATAAACTTCTGAGGTCGATGCCTGCAGAATCCTGGCCCCTACCCTTTTGGCTAAACCCAAACAATTAATCGCTCCCATTACCGAGGTTTTGATGGTTTTAATTGGGTTGTACTGATAGTGAACGGGCGATGCCGGGCAGGCCATATTATAGATTCGGTCCACTTCAACTTTGAAAGGGTCGATCACATCATGCCGCATCAGCTCAAAACTTGCATGATCCCGCAGGTGTTCAACATTCTGCTTGTTACCCGTAAAAAAGTTGTCCAAACAGATTACCTCATGGCCCTGCTCAAGCAATCGCTCGCAAATATGGCTTCCCAAGAATCCGGCACCTCCTGTGACTAGAGTTTTCATAAATTTTCCAAGTTATAAGTTCTAGCAGATACAGGCGATTTGAAAACCCTTCTTTTCCTAAGTGTAAGGAAAAGAAAAATGGTCGGGCCGGTGAGATTTGAACTCACGACCCCTACACCCCCAGCGTAGTGCGCTACCAGACTGCGCTACGGCCCGACCTGGATGCCCGAAGGCAAGGGTTTGAAAATGCTTTATCGAGGGACTCTAGTCAAGAACAAGCCCCGTTTTCATAAGTGGCAATCCAATGCTTTGACCAATTCTCGAAATTTCCCTGCAATATGTGAAGTCTCGCCTGCTCCATCAGGGATACAAAAAATCGAAGGTTGTGCAGGGTAAGAAGAGTGCCAGCCAAGGATTCCTTGGTCTGGATCAGGTGACGCAAGTAGGATTTGGAAAATTCCCTTGATGCATAACAATCAGAGCTTTCGTCAAGCGGGCTATAATCAAATTTAAATTTTTCATTTCGTAAATTCAAAGTACCATGACTGGTGTAGGCCATTCCGTGACGGGCCGCACGGCTAGGCATTACGCAATCAAACATATCCGCACCCATTCCTACCATTTTCAGCAACTGGGTGGGTGTGCCTACTCCCATAACATATCTGGGCTTATCCGTCGGGAGTACCGCCGTAGTCCAGCTTACCTGTTCGAGCATTTCCTCCTCTGTTTCGCCCACGCTCACTCCCCCGACTGCATAGCCTGGAAAACCAATTTCGATTAATTCTTCAGCGGATTTCCTGCGCAATTCCTTAAACCTCCCACCCTGGACAATACCAAATAAATTTCTGCCCTCCTCAGGGCCGGTTCCCTCTCCCCAGGCATTTTTACATGCTTTGGCCCAATGGGTGGTCCGATTTACCGCCTTTTCGACCTCATTCAGGTTGTCATCTGCCGACGGACATACATCCAGGCACATTGCAATATCAGACCTCAATCCATCCTGAATCGACACAGCCTCGTTTGGTCCCAAAAAGATTTCCTTGCCATCGAGGTGCGAACGAAAAGTTACACCCTCGTCGTTGATTTTTCGCAGCTTGGAAAGACTGAATACCTGAAATCCCCCGCTATCAGTTAGGACCGGACCACCCCAATTCATAAAATCAGACAGTCCGCCAGCCTGTCTAACTACATCAACTCCTGGACGAAGGCTCAAATGATAGGTGTTGCCTAAAATGATAGGCGCACGAACAACATCCTGAAGATCACGGGGCAAAGTTCCTTTCACTGTGGCCTGAGTTCCCACAGGCATAAAAACTGGGGTTGGTACTTTACCACGAGGTAGCGATAAACATCCAGCACGAGGTCCTGATGGTGGCAGACCCGGGGTTTCCGAGGAAAAAACTGATTTAATATCGTCTGTTACTGAGGGGGACATAATATGGAAATGAGTCTATCCACCAACTTATCCTAGGTAAAAGCTATATTTTATCGTAAAAAAGAGTAAAGACCTGAAAATCTAAACCCTAATGGATGGATATAACAGGAAACTGGATGCCCTTCTCCTTTAAAAATTTATACAAATTTCCGCGCACGATCAGACTAACTGCACAACTTCTTAACCAATATAATTTTACCTCTGTTTCAGCTTGGTGACACTCAAATTCACCCATTTAATTCAAATTGATTAACTTTTGACCACTCATGGGAGTGGAAATGATTACCTAGATTCAGTTCAAAGAAGGTTCATTTGTGGAAAGGCTTACCTTTTCCCATCGGTCTGCCCACCGGTTCCACATTTCCACTTTGTCAAGCATGGCAGAATGAGATCTTTTTGAACAGGCATATTCAAACATTCTCTTTGCTTCGTCGATATCGTGAGCAAGAAAATATTTGTCAGAATAACCTTTTGCATCAACTAACTGATAGTGAAACCTATACTCAAATAAGTCACTTTTTGGATCTTTTTTCATGTATAATAATATAGCTAAAATGAGAACATTTATCAAATTTTTACATTATATTATGTGATTTTCAGTAGATCCCGAATTATTTTTTATGTTATTGCGTATTTTTTTATATAAACACCAACATGTAAATTA
>MDSZ01166919.1_pt1 | contig 25294 bp, 21 predicted proteins | sample 811201 | NCBI WGS metagenome assembly MDSZ01 (sample SAMN05326647, study PRJNA326480) | marine metagenome | isolation source: seawater | place: Indian Ocean: North | collected 2010
TATTTTAAAAAATTTTTCAAGAACCTTTTTTTGATATGTTTGTTTCTGACAATTATTTATTTGATTTAATCTTAAATTGTTCTCAATTGGATCATTTACATTATATTTGTGAATTATCGCGTTATTTATAGAGAGATAATTTATTATATTATTTATTTCTTGATTTTCTAAATTATGAATAAAAATAATTTGAGACGGTAAAAATGAAATAATAAATCTTTCTAATTCATCATATGGTTCTGAAGAATTAGAAATATATTGAATATTATATTGAAACAAATGTGATTTACCAGTATAAACATCTATTGTAGACATACCTATATAGAGATTTCTTACACCTGTTTTAAAATTTACGATTTTATCCATCCAAACACAAGAACAATTATTTGATAGTTTTTCATTTTCAGAATATAAAAAAGTCCCTTTAGAGATTGTCTCAGAAAGAACTCTTTTTATTTCACCTTTTGCTCCTACTTTCTGATCATATATTGCGACAATAAATCCAGCATTATATAATCTTGAAACATGATGATCCCTTTTATATATAGGAAATCCAGACATAAGAACATTATTGTCTTCAAACGATACATTACTTTTTTCTTTTACTTCCATATCTAATGTTTTAGAAAAATGAATTATTTCACTTCCAAATATTTCACCTGTTTTAGGATTTTTTAGTCCATATACTTCATAAAAATCACCTACTTGCATTAATACAATACATTTTTCATCTTTATATGTAGCTTTTATTTTTTGTGTATGATTAAAATAATCTTTAAACACCATTACTATATTATTATATTATTATGTCACTCCCTTTATATAATAATTATAAATATATTTGAAAGCAAATATCGTGTCATACTTTTATTCATTTAAATAATTATGTAGTAATGTCCCTTTCGTTTTATTATTAACATCACCTGATAAAATAGATGTTTCGTACATTTTTCTTAAAACATCATTTGGAGCATTACTACCAACCTTAATTAGACAATGCTTTCTCAAATAATCTTTAACATCTTTAATAGGTGTCATTTTTAATTTATCTATTTCTTCTTGAATAATTTTTCTGTTATTATTGCTTTTAATAAATACGCTAACTATATCAGAATTTTCATTTCGCCCTAATTTGTATTTTCGTTTAGTGTAAGTTTTTTTCTTATATGCCTTTTTTTTATCCATATTATTTTTTTTTATAGTTAAAGGAGTATCATTAATTGTCATTTCACTAATATCCATATTATCTACTGTGTTAATAGGTGTATCAGAGAAACAAAAATTTTTTTGTGTATTTTTCTTCCATGTTCTATATGATGGCTTATTTTTACTATTTTTTAAATTACTATAAGGTTTTTCTTTTGAAAGGATTTGATTTATAGAAGAAGGTATAATATCTTGAGGTGAAACTAAAGGACTAGATATTATAGATGGTGTAAGTGATTCTACTACAGGTTGTGATTCTATTACAGGATGTGTTTCTACTAGAGGTTGTGATTCTACTGGTAATATAGTAGTTTCAAGTGATGATATAGGAGATGGTGGCGGTGGTGGCGGTGGTGTAGGATAGGAGACAATGGGCGGCGGTTCATTTATACTTGATACACTTGTAGGTATTTTAATTGTTGAAGAATTTACGTATTTTCCCTTTCTATTTTTATTAGTTTTTTTTCTTTCTTTTCTTTGTTTTCTCAACTGCGTAAGATAATCTAAATGTTTTTCAAATTCACTTCCAGATATTTCTTCTGTTGAAATTTTTTTTGTTCCTTTTTCGTTTTTTGATTGATGCTCTTTAATTCTTTCTAAAAGGGCTTTCTGCATTACATTCGGTTTAATTACTGGTCTTGGTTTAATACGTTTTGTTTTTTTTTTATTAGATTTTCTTTTGCCTCCAGTTGAAAATAAATCAGGATTTATTGAAATGGTTTTTTTTTCCATATTAATATTTAAAATAAAAAAAAATATATATTTATACTTAACATGGAAATTTTTAAAATAATTTAAAGAATAAATTGAAATAAAAATTTATATTATAAATGAACTATAATATATCAATGACACGTTATGAAAGTACAGGATATACAGAAGATCCGTGGGATATAATAAATAGTTATTTTAGAAATCAATATCTACAAAAATTAGTTAGACATCAATTAGAATCTTATAATATATTTGTATCAGAGCAAATAAAAAAAACTATTCATATGTTTAATCCTGTAACAATTCGTTCAGAGGTAGATTACAGTGCTACATATAATAAATATGCTCTTGAAATAGAAATCATGTTTGATAATTTCAGTATTTATAGACCACAGATTCACGAAAACAACGGTGCTACTAAAATAATGATTCCTCAAGAGGCTCGTCTTAGAAATTTTACATATGCATCAGCCATGACAGTAGATCTTAAAATTACTTATATAATTAGAACAGGTGAAGAATTAAAAAACGAACAACGGATATTAAAAACAATTCCAAGAATTCATATTGGTAAAATGCCTATAATGTTACAATCAGAAATTTGTGTATTGAGACAATATAACCACATTAATCATAATATTTCAGGAGAATGCAGATTTGATCCAGGAGGATATTTTATAATTAATGGTTCAGAAAAAACTGTATTAGGACAGGAAAGAGCAGCTGAAAATCAAGTATATTGTTTTGATGTTTCAAAAAGTAATAGTAAATGGAAAATGATGGCTGAAATAAAGTCTGTACCTGATTTTAAAGAAATATCTCCTAAACAAATTAATATAATGATTTCTACAAAACATAACGGATTTGGATACGGAATATATATACAAATCCCTAGAATTAAAAATCCTATACCTTTATTTATACTTTTTAGAGCGTTAGACATAATATCCGACAGAGATATATGTGAATATATCATATTAGATTTGAATAACGCAGATACAAAAAAGTTACTATTAGCTTTAAAAGGATCTATAATTGATGCGAATAAATGTTTGACAAAAGAAGATGCATTAATATATATTACTAATAACGTAATGTATACACCGATAAATATGACACCTGAAGCAGGAAAGGCTAAAAAAAGAGCTTTTACGATTGATGTTATTAATCAAGATTTATTTCCACATTGTCGTACTAAAAAACAAAAACTGTTCTTTCTAGGTTATATGACTAATAAATTAATTAAAACATCTTTGGGAATGATGCCAATAGATGATCGTGATTCGTATATTAATAAAAGAGTAGATTCTTGTGGTGTTTTGTTGAATAATTTATTCAGAAATTATTTTAATAAATTGGTTAAAGATATGCAAAAACAAATTACAAGAGAAATTAACAATGGTTCGTGGCGTTCAACTGATGATTATGAAAATATAATTAATTTAACAAATATATATAAAATAGTAAAATCATCAACCATTGAAAATGGCATTAAAAGAGCATTAGCAACAGGTGATTTTGGAATAAAGCATATTAGTAGTACAAAAGTTGGTGTAGCACAGGTATTAAATAGATTAACGTATATATCAGAATTAAGTCATCTAAGGCGTATAACAACACCAATAGATAAAAATGGAAAACTAGTACAGCCAAGAAAGCTACACAATACAACATTTGGGTTTTTATGTCCTGCTGAAACTCCAGAAGGTGGTTCAGTTGGAGTTGTAAAAAACTTAAGTTATTTAACACATCTAACAGTTTCATCAAACAGTAATGGTTTGTATGATTATGTTAAAAATTATATTGTAGAAATAGAAAACATAACACCTATACAATTATATGATAAGGTAAAAGTAATTATAAATGGTACAATAGTTGGATATGCCAAAAAACCATATGATTTATACTTAAGTCTTAAAAATAAAAAGTATTGTGGAATAATTAATATATATACATCAATAATATTCGATTATTCAAATAAAGAAATTAAAATATGTAATGATGCTGGTAGATTGACAAGACCTGTTTTAAAAGTTAAAAATGGTTCTCTTCTATTAAATAGTAATATTATACAAAAATTAAGAAACAATGAATATGGTTGGGACGATTTATTGACAAATATTAAACTAGATGAATCTATTATAGAATATATAGATCCCTTGGAACAAAATTCAAGTTTAATAGCAATTAAACCTAATGAATTAATAGATCCTAAAAATAAACTAATGAAATATACACATTGCGAAATTCATCCAAGCACAATGTTTGGTATTTTAGCATCGTGTATTCCATTTCCAGAAAAAAACCAGTCACCAAGAAATACTTATCAATGTGCTATGGGAAAACAAGCAATGGGCGTGTATGTTTCTAATTATCAATACAGAATGGATAAAACTGCATATGTCTTAACTTATCCAATGCGTCCATTGGTTGATACACGTATTATGAGTATGATTCAATTAAATAATATTCCTTCCGGAAGTCCTGTAATTGTAGCTATTATGACTCGTGATGGATATAATCAAGAAGATAGTATTCTATTTAATAAAGCATCTCTAGACCGTGGATTATTTCAAGCCTCTGTATATCATACAGAAAAAGATGAAGATAAAAAAATTCATGGAGACCAAGAAATTAGATGTAAGCCAGACCCATCAAAAACAAAAGGTATGAAATTTGGTAATTATAATAAAATAGATTCAAATGGAGTTATTCCAGAAGATACCTTATTGGAAGATAAAGACATAATTATAGCAAAAATGATTCCAATCAGAGAAAACAGAAACGATCATACAAAAGTTGTAAAATATGAAGACCAAAGTAGAACGTTTAGAACAACCGAAGAAACATTTGTAGATAAAAATTATTTAAAGCGAAATGGCGATGGATATAAATTTTGCAAGGTTAGAACACGGGTATTAAGAGTTCCAGTTATTGGTGATAAATTCTCATCAAGACACGGACAAAAAGGAACTATTGGTAACATTATTCCAGAGTGTGATATGCCATTTACACAAGATGGTATAAAACCTGACATCATGATAAATCCTCATGCAATTCCAAGTAGAATGACTATCGCACAATTAAAAGAAACTCTTCTAGGAAAAATATTACTAGAACTAGGGCTATACGGCGATGGCACTAGTTTTGGTGATTTAGAAGTTAAAGATATTTGTAAAAAGCTACAATCAATCGGTTATGAATCACGTGGCAACGAATTGCTTTATTGTGGTATGACAGGACAGCAAATAGAAACAAGTATATTTATTGGACCTTGTTTTTATCAAAGATTAAAACATATGGTATTAGATAAAGCACATAGTAGAGCAATTGGACCTATGGTAAATCTTACGCGACAACCTGCAGAAGGTAGATCTAGGGATGGTGGATTACGATTTGGAGAAATGGAAAGAGATTGTTGTATTAGTCACGGTATATCAGAATTTACAAAAGAACGAGTTTATGACGCATCAGATAAATATTCTGTATTTATATGCAATATGTGTGGATTTATATCGGCATATAATGATAAAGTTAATATTCATCATTGTAAAACTTGTGATAATAAAGTTGACTTTTCATATGTAAAACTACCTTATTCATGTAAATTATTGTTTCAAGAATTAATTACAATGAATATAGCTCCAAGATTAATTACTGTTTAAATAAAATATTTACTAATAATATATGTCAGGTTGCGGAGTTTTACCAGGTATTCCTTATCCAGAAAATTCAACCACCGAAAGATCTAGCGAACGTAAAATTTTAAAAAATGTTATTAATTATAGTAAGTGTACCGATGTTCGCACAAACTGTGGAAGAATGAATTTTACAACTGCTATGAATAAACACGGAAACATTAAAAATGTATCAGATAGTTCTGAATATACAAGATACAAAAAGTTGATGAGCAATAAAATTATGCATTAAAAATAAAATGTTAAATATTATTTTTTACTTAAATTTAATATTTAATAATAAAATCATTGCTAGAATTTAGCAAAATTTTTGTATTTTCACAAGTTAAAGAACTATCAATTGTAATTGATTCATTATCAACCAAAGTATATATTTTTTTTAATAATAATTTAGCATCCTGATTATATTTATAATGGTTTAAAGAACAAACTAAGTGATTAATCGTATTTTCAACGTAAGTGGTTTTATTGTTTTCATCGGTTATTAAACTATCATTTTCATCCCATAATAAATTAAAATTATTTAATGCTTGTTGATAGCTTTTATAAGATTTACCATTAATCGTATGTTGCCCGGAATCTAAATTGTTATAATATACTGAAGATACACTATATTGTGATTTACTCATTTATATAATAAAATATTATTTTTATTACATAAAAAATTAATTAGTTTTTGTAATAGTATCAAAAATATTAGTTAAAGTTGGTAAAGCAGTATTCATTATAGTGCCACCTTCATCTTGTTTTTCTTTATCTTCATTTTCTTTTTCTATATTCTCTCCTTCCTTTGATATTTTAACATTTTTTAATTCTGTTTTACTTAAATCATCTTGGTTAGAATAATCTTCTGAAGTGGATTCTGAACCAATAGGAGTTAAATTTTTTATACGTTCCGCAATTCTTTCTTGTGTATTGGCTATTGTTTTTTCCGCAGCTGCTATAGTTTGTTGTAAAACATTAGGTGAATCTGCAACAGATGAAGAAGCATAAGCAGGCGAGGTAGGAACATAAGCAGGCGAGGTAGGAACATAAGCAGGGGAACCAGGAACATAAGCAGGGGAACCAGGAACATAAGCAGGGGAACCAGGAACATAAGCAGGTGAAGTAGGATCATAAGCAGGCGAAGTAGGAACATAAGCAGGTGAAGTGGGAACATAAGCGGAAGTGTCATCACCTAATGTTCTTGATATTTCTGTTGAATCTGTATAATATATTAAACGGTCGTCTTGTAAAGAATTTGTCATATCATCAGATAGTTGTTCTATATCATCACTGGCGATAATTATAGAATCTGTTTCTTTATCTATTTCTTCTATTATCCATTCTCTTTCTTTTTTAGAATCATTCAATAAAAATACCTTATCACCTTTGAAATATTCTTTTTCTTCTAAAACTCTATTTTCTTGTTCTGATTTTTTTTCTTCTTGAGCCTTCTTTTCTTCTATTTCTCCTTCAGGAATATTATCTAGAACGGTAGGATTATTTACATTCTTTTTAAGTTTTTGTCTGGTATTTATAATCATATCTTTAATAGAAAGTTCTTTATTAAATAACAATTTATTAACGTTATCAGAATAAGACATAGACATTAACTGATCTATATTATCATCTGTAATCAATCTTAATTGTACGTTCATAGATTGTAATTCTTGCATCATTAGTTTAAATGTATAAGGAACTTTAACAATACTAAAATCTCTTCCGTGTTTTGTCACGTGCTTCATTTTTAATGATTCAATATCTGTATTATATGCATCTGTATATTGAATAGGTCCGTCTGCTTGAGGGCTAATAAATATATTTTTATTTTCGTTATAAACAGCAAGCATACCAGTTTTATTGCATATAGCCATATAATATTCATCACCTCTTTCCAACATAGACTCATTGATAAATGCGGTAGCACCGTGAGCCTGAATTGCTTGAACTTCCATTTCACCGATTCTTAATCCTCCATCATTAGCACGACCTTGAACGGTCTGCCGTGTTAAAGCAGTTCGTGGTCCTTTTGCGCGAAAATTAATTTTATCTTTAACCATTTGTTTAATTCGCATATAAAAGGTAGGTCCAAAGTATATATTTGCTTCTATTTGTTGTCCTGTCATACCATCATAAAACAACTCTGTACCACTGGAATGAAATCCATTTTTTGTTAATAATTTTCCAAAAATTTCATGTTTAGCACCCTGATTAACAAAAGCAGTGCAATCACCAAATACTCCATTTAACACTCCTACTTTTCCAAGTAATTGCTCTACTAATTGTCCTATAGTCATACGACTAGGTAAAGCGTGTGGGTTAATAATTAAATCTGGACGAATACCATCATTAGTAAAAGGCATATCACATTCTGGAATTATAAGCCCAACAGTGCCTTTTTGTCCGCATCTAGATGCAAATTTATCACCAATTGCTGGAATTCTCTCTTCTCTAATTCTAACTTTAGCTATCCTATGTCCTTCTTCTCCATCTGTAATAAATGTTTTATCAACTGTACCAAGTTGTCCTTTTTTTGGAAAAATAGATACGTCAGCTTTATCTACACTATCATTTGGAGTTTCGGTAACTCTACCGATAACAGCTATTTTATCATTCATAACAGTATTTTCTTTTATTAAACCGTGTTCGTCCAAATAACTATAATCCATACCTGGCTTTAATCTATCAATATTATTTTCAGATTCAATATTAGCAAATCTGGTTTGAATAACAGTTTCACCCATTGTATCATTAGATTCATATGTTTCATACATGTTAAAATAAGTAGTTCTGAATAATCCGCGATCAACTGAAGCCTTATTAAGCAATACAGCATCTTCTACATTATATCCAGTATGACACATAATAGCAACAATAGGGTTTTCACCATTAGCTTGTTCTTCATTGGTAATATATTTTACATATCTACTTTTAACTATTGGAATTTGTGGATAATTTAATATAACCCCCATCTTATCAATTCTATTATTGAAATTAGAATTATATAAAGAAACACCTTGTTTTGCCTGTCCGCAACCATATGAATTACGAACAGCAGGTTGATTTTCAGGAAACATAATTTGATTTGTTAAGATTCCAAAAATAAGAGAAGGGTGTATTTCTATATGCGTGGTTTGTTTTTTAATATCATCTAAATAAGTGCTTATCATATAAGTATTTGCTTCAGATGAGTCTACATATTCTATAATTGCTTTATTATCTATAAGTTGATCTTTTTTATTTTTGCCATATAAACTAGAAATAGTATATACAACATTATTTCTAATATTAAAGTTATCAGGTTTTGTTAAAAATCCTGTAACTAAATCTTCCCAATTAATTTTGGATTTATCAAGTAGTGCCTTTGAATTATAACTGGGTATTTTATTGGATACAGTAAATAAAGGACGTGTTAATCGTCCGCCATCTGTATATATTTCAATAAAATTTTTTCGAATATTCCAGGAAATACTAGTATAAATAGGTATTATAGCTGTCATTTTATATAATTTAAGCTTATTGTAAATAACATTAGGTTGTTCTATTAATCCACTCCATGTTCCGTTAATAAATACTTTTGTTAAAAACTTAATATCTTGTATAGAAGATTCATCCAATAATTTCATATTGAAAGAATCTCTCAATAATTCAATAATAGGAATCATAGAATATCCTGTAGTAATTTCACAAGACATAGCCATATGTTTATGAAGACCAATATTTCCACCATCAGGGGAATCAACCGGATCTATATACCCCCATTGAGAACCATTTAAGAGTCTCGGTTCTACTATTTTTGCAGTTGAATCCATAGGTAAATTTAATTTTCTTTTGTGTGACAACGCTGAAACAAAAGATAAAATATTTAAATCTTGTACCACGCCAACTCGTTTTGTATGACTTTGGGCGCCCCAATTACCTTTAAATGCTTTTCTAAATCCTTCTTCAACTATTCGATTTTTAAAATAATCCTTATATTCGAGTTGAAGTAAATTAATAAAATTTAATTCATTATAACCTTTTTTAAAATAATATCTTTTATCCATATCTAATAAAAATGATTTTTTCATAATTAAATAGTATTCACGAAATAGTTCTTTTAGTAATATTCCGGGTGTTTCTATTCTTTTATATTTATAATTATCTCTATCTGTTGGATGTTCTTCTTTTAAATAAACCTTTAATAATTCAAATACTAAATATCCAAGATATAAAGCTTTTTTCTTAAACTCCATTTCTCCTATATGAGGAATAAAGTAATTTGTTAAAATTTCCATTACATGACTTATAGTTTTTCCTTTTGTGTGTGTTTTTATATATTGAATAGCTAATTCTTGAGTGAATATAACACTTGCGTCGTGTACTGATGGAATAAAATAATCTAAATATTTTTCATTTTTTTCCAGGTCTATTAATATATGTTCTAAAATATCTTTATCAGATTCAATACCAAGTGCTCTCATAACAATAAATAAAGGTATAGGTTTTCTAACATTTGGTAATAAAACAACAATATTTCCATTTTTTAATCTTGGACTTGGAGCAACAATTCTTATTGATGTTTTTCTGATAGGCTTTGACGCATCTTCAGATACAGAGGTAATATCAGCTGAATGACTATATATATCATTTACCTTATCTTTAATTATTATCATATTATTAGCAAATTTTTCCTGTGAAATAATTAATTTTTCTTTTCCATCTACTATAAAATATCCTCCTGTATCATTTTTACATTCACCCATATTGTATTTTATAGGATTTGACAAACCATTAAGTAAACAAAATTTTGACTGAAGCATTATAGGAAATTTTCCAAGATATATTTTTTCCAATAATATGCTAGTTTCATGTTCTATTTCGAAAACTTTATTTTTATAATCTCCTGTTTTAATTTTTATATCTGCTTCAACATCAAAATGTATTGTCATACCATATGTCATATTTCTTAACCTAGCTTCATTTGGATACATATATTTTCCTTCAAAATTATTATCATATATTATAGGTTTTCCAAAATATATTTTATCTCCATTTTTACCAGCAAAGTAAATAGACATTTCATATTCACCGGTTTGTTCTGGAGGATTAATCTCTTCATTATATGTATTTTTTATGAATTTAATTGGATTATTTTCTTTAAAAATTTTAAAAATTTCTTTTTCAAAAAACAAATTATAAGAATCCAATTGATGTTTTATTAAAGTGTGTGGCTCATTTGTAAAATATGTATCTATAATATTCCATATTAGTTCTTGCTCCATTTTATATTATAATATTAAATTATTTTTATAATATTATAATAACATATTTACATTTTTGAACTTGTAAAAATAAATAACAATATACCTATAAACATAAGAATAATAGGAAGCATTACCAAAAACCAGGATATTTTCTTATATCCTGCACGACATAAAGTATCTAATACCCAAGTCCAGAATAGTATATATAATAATTTACTTACAAAAACCATTGAAGTATTTTCTGTTTCACAACTGTATGGTCCGATACAATAAACATTTGTCACAGGGTTTAAAAAATTTTGAAGGGCTGTAATTAAAAAAATAACTATAGAAATAACAAAATATAACTTGGATGGTTCGCACAATTCTTTATATAATTTTTTAAGTGTAGGATTCATTATAAATTATTTAAAGAAAAAAATATTATTTCTAAATATTAATCAAGGTAAACTTTTGGCAAAATGTGGCGGCACAGTTTGTGTTTCTCCATTATAAATATTAAATACGTTTCCTAACGTCCCGGTCACAGAGTTCCACATATTGTGTAAGGTCTGTGGAGCTACATTATTTCCGCCTCTTTGTGTCTTTTTATATTTTCTGGATTTACCTCCATACTTTCTTTTTTTTTTACTAACAGACTTAGCGTATTTATTAAGTTTTTTTTTACATTTTAAACATTTTACAGACATTTTACTAGAGCCACATTTTGAACATTTATTTCCACCCTTCATTTTTTTCTTACTTCTTTTCAGTTTATTACTTTTTGGACCACACATACAATCACCTTTTTTTCCCATTTATATTATAAAAATATTTTATTATAAATCTACGTGAGTTAACATATGCCGTCTGCAACAGGCTTTATTCAAACCTAAATAATCCATTACTTCTCCTTCAACTGTTTTATCAAAATTTGCTTTGGTTAAATATACAACGCGCTCTGAATTTTGATCGTTTGCAACTTTACGTTTTATAACCTCTCTATTATAATATCTATATTTATCACCTAAAACTGTTCCGCAAGTAAAACATTTCACTGGAATAATCATATTATAATATATATTATTTATTTATATTATAATTCAATTTTTATATTTAAGATGTCATGTTAGATGTATACCAAGATGTTGAGAAATAAGTTGGTTTAGTGGAAAGAGTGTTATTTCCTAAATAGGTTAAGTTAGGACCATTTTTAACAATATTAACAATTTCAGTAGTTCCAATAGCTTTATCGTAATATTTTAAATTAGAAATTTTTCCAGAAAAACCAGTTGAACCATTTCCCAATTGATGTGCTAGATAGACATTACCATAATTTTGTCTTATTATATCGCTAAATATTTCTCTATGAATTAAAATACCATTAATAAAAACATCAAATGTTTTTGATTGAGCTCTTAGAACAATGCATACCCATTTATCAAATGTAAGATTTTTAATTACAATAGGAGTAGCGGTGCTTGCTGAATTATTGTTAAATAAATCTACTAATACATGTAAATCTGCCTCTATATTATTATTGCCACCATCTGTTACATTTAAATATAATCCAGGTCCGTTATTATTCATATAATCATCAGAAATAGTAGAAATATTATCACCCTTATTAAATATATGCTTAATTCCTGTGTTATTTACATTCATTTCTGATGAATCCATATTAATCCATACGGAATATGTATATTCTATACCTTTATTTTCATTGTCAGATCTAAAAATTGGTTTAGAATCTGCTCGTGTAGGGTCTTGTTCTACGGATTTTGAAACATTACCATCTATCATACCTTTTAATAATGTAGGTGATCTTGATTTTTCAAATACGAATCCTAATATAATTAGTCCAATTCTTAGTGAAATATAAAAAAGTATAATTGCTAATAAAATAAATGCAATTCTAGATAAAAAACTTGTACCAATTAGTGCCTCAGCCATTTATATATATATATAATTATTTTATCCCAGTCCAATACCGGCAATTTCTTGATCGTTCTTTAATACACTCATTCTCATAGTATATCCTCCTAAAAGACTATCTAACCAACTTCCTCCATATCCATTTCTATAAATATTATAAATTTCTACTGGACCCAATGTAGAATTAAAGTATTTCATATGTGTAGTATATCCATCAAAGCTTTGAGAAGTCGTTGAGCCACTTGATGCGTGTAAATTAATACTATTTAGTTTAGGGGTAATTGAACCAGTTTCTGCACCAGCACACGTTTTTGCTAATTTACCATCAATATAGATATCAATAACATTATTATATTTAGCTACTGCTAAATGCACCCATTTTTGAAGAGGAACATTATTAATAACACAACTTGTTGTATTATCATTATCAGCTGCTAAAAACTTAACAGTTAAATCATTAGTATTAGCACCTAAATATGCTTCTACATCTGATACATTTCCGTCATATTCTCTAGAAAATATGTATTTATCCTGTCCTTGATTATCACCTTCCCAAGAAGATACATAAAACCATATAGATAAAGTATAATTAGGATCCGCTATACCACCTGGTGCCCACTTTGAAGGACCTACTTCATAAACTTCTGATGTTTTCTCTAATCCACTTAAATTAACATTTTCGAAAAATTTAAAATACTTTAATAAAACATATATCAAGTATAAAGCTAATAATACTGCTACACCCCCTATTATCTTTTCGATCATTTATATATATATAAAATAATATAAATAATCATTTTTTAAACAATTGGGGGGTTTTTATTTTTAGATTTATTATAAATTCTCTCTATTTCTTCTATTTTTAATTCACGATTAAACATTCTAACATTACATATACCACCTGTTAAGCCATTATGTTCCCCTGTAATAACTGATAACGGTTTTGTGTTTAAAATTATATTAGGTTGAGAAAGTATCAACTTGTTATTCATAAATATATCTAAAGTTCCTGAATTATAATTAATTACAAAATTGTTCCATTTCTGTAAAGGCATATTATCTTTTGCTAAATAAATAATCTCTTTAGTTTCTTTATTGTTATTGCTATTCTCATAAGTATGAACTGATATAGATAATTCATCATATTTCTCATTATATTTTACATTAAATTTATCGGTAACATCTATAATATTTATTGATTTATCTCTGATTCTTACAACATTAATATTACTCCAAAATGATAGTGCTAACTTGTATTTTTTGTTACTTACATTAGTTGTTAAATTTTCGTATGTTGTTAATATTGTTTCTCTATTTAAATAGATAGGTTTATTCAGTAAAGTTTTTGGTGTAAATATAGTATTATTATTACTAATAATATATGCTGAAATAATTAATACATTAATTATTAAAATAATCAAACTTGTAGGAGTTGTAGAATTCATTTCATCCTTTATAAAATTAATTAAATAGGTATATAAACAAGGAATAAATAGTAGTATTCTGTATATCAAATGTAACTCAGGACCAGGCCAAAATTTAGAAACATCATTATAATTAAATGATGAAATTATAGCTGCTACAAAACCAATTGATACTAATATTGCTGTTAGCTGACCACTTGAAAACTTTAAGCCTGTATCAACGGAGTTAAAAGATATTATAATTATAGAAATAAATATATAACTCATTAATAAACCAGCTATAAAGGTCATTCTTGTAAAATAGGTATTTGAATCACTATGGTTGTAATTAAAATATACAAATATAGCAATAATAGAAATATAATAAAATCCTTTACCAAGCTTACTAATAACATCATCATTTGTAAGATTTATAGATTTTAAGTTAAATCCTAGATCAATATTAGTTTTTTCAAAAACAACATTATTAAATATAAGTTCCTGAAGATCTTTGGGAAAAAAAGCTAAAGCATAAAAAAATCCAATAAATGACGAAATTGCTATAATAGAAATAATCCAATTTATAACTTTATCATCTTGTATCCCAAACATTACATATAATGTATTAATTAATAACTGCTTTGCTTGATTTGTTCTATATACAACATACACGAATGTAAATAATATTACAATTATGATTGAAACAGGAATCATAGTATTAATTATTTTTTTTTGCATATCATCCTTTTCTTTATAAGTATTTGATGTGCTATCCATTAATATATTATAGTATTATAAATTTTCCATTGTTGTTTTTTCACCATGGCAATTTCTACATTGTGCGTGTAAATTACTAACTTCATTAGAACCACCATGTTCCAATCTAATTTTATGATCTACTTCAAATGATGCAGGCAACTGAACCCCGCAAGTAGAACATTTCCAACCTTGACTGGATGCTACGTATTTTTTTTTTGTTTCACTAACAGATCTTTTAGTAGCATTTTTTCCAGAATTCATCATTCTCTTAAATTGTGGAGTATTTTGTTCTGGAACCATTTTTGTAAATATATTATTCGTTGTCATATCAATCAAAGGTGAAAATAATTCTTTTGCTTCATTATCAATGGGCATATATTTTATCATATCATTTGCATGTAAAAAAGCTGTTTTACTTTGTGATGGATATTTTTTTATAAATAAATAAATAGATAATCCTAAAAATGCATACATAGCCATTTCATAATATTTTTTCCAAGAAACCAATATTTTCATATATTTTCCATCATAATAAGTATTTATTACTAAAAAAGCTGTTATTCCAAAAATAAGTAGTTCAAACTTCATTTAATATTATTTTAGATTATAATTATTTTTCTTTTTTCTTTTTCTTTTTTCTTATTCTAATTTTCTTTTTTTTAATTGTATTTACTTCACAACAATAGCAATCGGGATAATGCTTATTACTCCATAAAAATCCAGGTATTTCAAGTCTTTTGTCGATTTGACAATTTAAGAAAGGGTATTTTTGATATAATTTTATAATAGCTTGTTCTTTCATTTTCGCTTCAATCATTATATCAATATTAACTTTATATTTTTTGGGAATTTCTAATAAATAATTTGGTATTTTTTCTACAAAATCGCTATGATGTCCTATTCTACCACTACCTTGTTCGCTTACATGAAACTTAGGTTTAATTCCTCGTTTTTCCCATGTTTTAAGTATAAGCGGGATATAATATTCAGGAGGTTGAAAGTATTCATATGGGTGCATTTTACAATAACAATAATAATGATGTGTATCAAATACAATAGGAATATTTATTTTATTTGATACATATAAACAATCTTCAATTGAAAAGCATTTTTCACAATTTTCAAGAACTAATCGCTCCCTAACATTTTCAGGTAGTTTCATAAAATTTTCACACCATCTATCTTTAGTTGCTTGTTTATCTCCGTACATACCGCCTCCATGCACTACCATAACTGAGTTTTTATCTAAGTTCATTAAATCAAGAACATCCGCATGATACTTTAAATCACTAATAGTATGACTAAATGCTATTTCATTTGGAGAACCTACTACATTATATTGACCTGGATGAAATGTTAATCGTTGATTATATTTTTTTGATTTTATACCAATCTCTCTAAGATAGCTTTTAGCAAAGTCAAATGAGTAGTCTTGAACCTTTGGATTAGATTTATGTGGAAACATCTCGCTACTAAGTCTGAAAACTTTAATACCATTTTCTTCATTCCAATCCATCATAGTCAATACATCTTTTAAGTTTTGTATAATTTTTTCTTTTAATAAATCTATACCTTTTTCTTGTATAGATTTAATAATCATTTTTCTTGATGCAAAAACGGGAGGTTTTCGTTCTCGTAGATTAGTATTTAAACAACATAATCCCAACTGAATTGATTTATTTTGTGAAGGCATGATTTATAAAACATTTATAAGTATTTTAAAGGTTCAATTTATTTAAAATTATTTTAATTTAAATAAGTATAATTTATATGAAATATAGTAATTTTATAAAAAGAATTAAAAATCAATCAAACACTGAAGAAGAAATCTCCACTTTAAATCCACTGTTTGACGATAAATTAAAAAAATTTGATTTACTAGAATATTCTAAATCTAGAGATTTTAACATTAACCAATTACTTAACGGTGAATGTTGTATTTGTTATAAAAAATTTATAGAATGTCAAAGCGTTTGTTTACCATTTAATTGTAATCATATATTTTGTTATTCTTGTTTTTGTGACTATTGTAAGTGTACCCGAAAATCATATAAATATGCAAAAAGTATATGTGACTATATATTTTGCCCTTTATGTAGAAAAGATGTTTGTTTAGATTGGAAATTAAGTAAAAAATTTTATTGTTTTAAGGATAATATAAATAATCAAGAAATAGGAATTGCTTATCCTTCGTCTATTTCAGATATATATTCAAATTACTAATTTACCTTATTATAAATATTTTTTTGATAAATAGGTTAAAAATTGATAAAATAAATGTATATATAAATAAGATAACTATAATAATAATGTCTTATTCAGGAAGAATTGATATAATTATAGGACCTATGTACTCAGGAAAAACAACTGAATTACTAAGACTTTATAAACGATATAAAATAGCAAAAAAAAACTGCGTATTAATTAAATATGCTAATGATATAAGATACGATCAAAAAAAAGTTTCTACTCATGACAATTTGAAATATGATTCTCTGAACACTATACTTCTTTCAGAATTATTCAATGAACCACAAGTTAAAAACGCTGATGTAATATTTATTGACGAAATTCAGTTTTATAATGATGCGCCTGATATTTGTGATATGTGGGCGAATAATGGTAAAATAGTAATAGGTGCTGGGTTAAATGGGAATTATAAAAGAGAACCTTTTGATGTAATATCAAGACTTTTACCAAAAGTAGAAAACATAACATTTTTAACCGCTATATGTAATAAAAGCGGTGAATCAGCACCATTTACAAAAAGAACTAATCATGAAAAACAAGTAGAGATTATAGGAGGAAATGAATTATATATAGCTACATCAAGGAAGGAATATTTTAATTAAGTATTTAAAATTAAACAATTAATTAAAAATCTCGCGAGAGTGATTCGAACACCCGACCAACGGAATACTTCTTTACATCTACAGTCCGTCGCTCTACCATCTGAGCTATCACGAGTGGTTTTTTATAAAAAAGAGAATATTGCACGCACTGGGACTCGAACCCAGGAACCCTTAAGGAGCAGATCTTAAGTCTGCCGCGTTTGACCAACTTCGCTATACGTGCTTATGAGGTAGTAAAAATAAGTTTAATGTTCGCGGAGGGTTTCGATCCCTCGACTTCGGGCTCATAAGACCCGCACTCTAACCAACTGAGTTACGCGAACATTTTTTATTACCTCATAACATACCTTATATATATCTTTTTATATCATAATAATATAATGAAATTTAGGAATTTAATAATATTATTATTAGAGATTTCTCTTTATGTATCAGCGTTCGGAATTACTGATTATTATATGGATGTTTTAGATATTCAACCTTTGCATTTCTATTTGCCACTTTTTTTTATCTCTATATTCCTTTACTATATACTACAAAAATAAAACTATCCTTTTATAATTTATTATACAAATACCATATACCCAAACCAATCACACCATACATTACTAGAGTATTTATCATTCGTCTTTCTTTTAATTGCTCTAACGGTGTTAAATCTACTTTTTTATAATGCTCGTAATAATCATCTATACATTTAAAATATTCTTGCTCTGGCTTATCTAAAGATACATTTACCTGATTATGTATAAAGTGCATCCATTTTACAAAACTATCTCTCGAATCTAAATATGATGACACTGGATATTTATCTATTAAATTACTAAACTTATTTCCTATTTTTTCATCTGGTATAAATAACGGTATGTTATGAATAAAATCATAATATTTCTTCTTAGTCACATTCGTTGGACTTACAGGATAATTTAATGCTATTGTAAATAATACAAACCAATAATGAGGACCCCATATACTTGCTGATAAAGCCATTAATATCAAATGATATAAAAAGAAAATGAAATAAACATACATCATGAATAGAAATCATCATTTTAGCAATAATAATTTTTGTAATAATTGTGGTAAGAACGGGCATTTATTTCATCAATGTAAAACTCCTATTACTAGTATTGGAATTATATTAGTTGATATAAGTTCACCACAATATAAATATTTAATGATTCGTAGAAAAGATACTCTAGGATATATTGATTTTATTAGAGGTCGATATCCTTCCAATAATATTGGTTATATAATGAATATTATAAATGAAATGACAGAATCTGAAAAAGAACGTATTGCTAATCACGATTTTGATACTCTTTGGATAAAGTTATGGGGTAATGGCGGTGGATTAAATAATTTTGCCGAACAAAAGCAATCCAAAGATAAATTTGAATTATTACAAAAAGGATTGTGTATTAATGGTGAAATATATACTATATTTGATCTAATTAATTCTAGCACTAACAAGTGGCAAGAACCTGAATGGGGATTTCCTAAAGGTAGGCGTAATTTTAATGAAAAAGATTTAGAATGTGGAAGGAGAGAATTTCAAGAAGAAACTGGTATATCTACCGATAATATAAATATTATTCACAACATTATTCCTATTGAAGAAATTTTTACCGGATCTAATTTAAAATCATATAAACATAAATATTATATTGCTATTCTTAAAAATAATAATATCGATATTAATAATTTTCAAAAAACAGAAGTTAGTAAAATAGAATGGAAAAATTTTGATAATGCTATTAATAGTATTCGTCCGTATAATTTAGAAAAAATAGATTTGATTAAACGAATAAAAAGTATTTTAAACGAATATACTTTATATTACTAATATATAATGGAATCTAAAGAACAACCTGGTAAAAAAAAAGCAACTAAAACAAAAAGAAAGGTTAAGCTTATAAAACAAAAAAATCCTAAAAAATCTTTACAAGATGAGGATGATATAGAACTAGTTGTAGATTCAAATCTTAATATTAAAATTAAAAAGAATGAAGATGAAGAAAGAGATATGTTTAATGATGACGAACAATTATACACCAATTTATATCCTAGTTTAAATGACCCTAATTTTTCTGTTAAAATAGCACAAAAAAAAGAATTTTCAGAAACAAAATATAAAGGCGATATTGCAAATGTTGAAATTATGGCTGAAAAAATGTGTAACGAAGACCGCGAACTTGCTCCACATCAAGCTTTTGTAAGAAACTTTTTGTCTTTCAATACTCCTTATAATAGTCTATTATTGTATCACGGTCTTGGTTCAGGTAAAACATGTGCTGCTGTTGGAATAATGGAAGAAACCAGGCATTATTTTAAACAATTTGGTATTAAAAAACATATAATAGTTTTAGCTTCTCCTAACGTACAAGGTAATTTTAAAACTGAAATATTTGATCCTAGAAAATTATTAAACATTGATGGAGTATGGAAGATGAAATCTTGCGTTGGTAATAGGTTATTAAAAGAAGTTAATGCTAGTTCTTTAAAAATGAAAAAAGATAATATTATTAGACAAATTAAAAGGCTTATTAAAAATTCATATAAATTCTTAGGTTATGATGAATTCGCATCCTATATAATTAAAAAATCTAATATTGAAGGTGTCTTTAAAAAAAATACTAAGGATAAATTAGTTAAAAAAAAATTAAATAACTTATTACAAAACACTCTAATTGTTATTGATGAAGTTCATAATATTAGAACATCTGGCGATTTAAAAACAAAAAGAATTTATGATATTTTAATGAATTTAGCAAAGAATGTTGATAATCTCAGATTTGTTTTCTTATCCGCCACACCTATGTTTAATACCAGCACTGAAATTATACCTTTGATTAATTTAATGAATTTAAATGATAATCGCTCCTTAATTAATACAAACGAAGTATTCGATAAAAATGGTAATTTGAAAATTAATGAATCTACTGGAGAAACTATTGGAGAACAATTATTAATTAATAAAGTTAACGGATACGTCTCCTATGTTAGAGGCGAAAATCCTTATACATATCCATATCGTATATATCCTAAAATATATAATCCTGATAAAAGTATTTTAAATATTACGTATCCTGATAAAACATTAAACGGAAAAGATATTATTCAACCTATACAACATATAGATTTATATACTATAAATGCATCTAATTATCAGGAAAAGGTTTATAACTATATCATTTCTTCCATTAAAACCGACACACTTATATTTGAGTCCCTTGAATCTTTTGGATATACTTTATTAACACCATTAGTACAATGTCTAAATATTGTATATCCAAACATTAAATTTGATTCTCAAGATACTGTTAAAAAAGACCTTCTTTATGGAACAGATGGATTAAAATCTATTATGACCTATTCTGAATCTAAAAAAAATTTTGAATATAAACCTGCTATTTTGGAAAAATACGGTAGAATCTTTTCAGAAAATGAAATCGGTAAATATAGTCCAAAAATTTATACTATTATTAATTCTATTAATAATTCTACTGGTATTACACTTGTATATTCCAATTATTTAGAAGCCGGATTAATCCCCTTAGCTTTAGCATTAGAAGAACAAGGAATTAAAAGATATGGTGATACACCTTCCCTATTAAAATCCTCCACTAATTCTAGTAAGTTTAAATATATTATTATATCCGGTGATAAAAAACTTAGTCCTAACAATAATAGAGAATTAAACGCATGCACTAATTCTTCTAATAAAAATGGCGATGATATTAAAGTTGTTTTAATATCTAGAGCTGGCACAGAAGGACTCGATTTTAAAAATATTAGACAAACACACATTTTAGAACCTTGGTATAATATGAATCGAATTCAGCAAACAATTGGACGCGCTGTTAGAACTAAAAGCCACTGCCAATTACCTTTCATCCAAAGAAATGTTATGATCTTTTTATACGGAACCATTCTATCAAATAATACTGAATCCACCGATTTATATATTTATAGAAAAGCCGAAGAAAAAGCCATTCAAATCGGTAAAGTATCCAGACTTCTAAAGCAAACTTCTGTAGATTGTATTTTAAATAAAGAACAAAATAACTTTACAGAAGATAAATTAAACCAAACATATAATCTTTTGTTATCGTCTCAAATTACTGTTCCTTATAAAATTGGCGATAAACCATTTAGCGATATATGCGACTATATGGAAAGCTGCAATTTTATATGCAAAAAAGAAAAAGATATACAAGAATCTGATATTTTAAATATTACCTATAATGAAAACTTTGCTAATTATAATAATGATATCATTATCCAAAAAATTAAACAGTTGTTTAAAGAGTTCTATTTTCTTAAAAAAGAAGACCTTATTTCACATCTAAATGTTCGCAGCAAAATATCATTAATACAAATATATTCCGCTTTAGAACAAATGATTAATGATAATAATCAATTTATTTATGATAGATACAATAAACCAGGACATTTAATCAACATTGGTTCATACTATTTATTTCAACCTGCTGAAATATCCAATAAAAATATATCAATATTTGAACGCGCTAATCCTATTCCTCCAAAAAGAACCAAAATCTTATTAGATATCACGCCAAAAAACGATATAAATATACAAGATGTCAATAACCCTAACCTTGATAATACCTTTAATCTAACTGTAAAGAAAAATACAGACGACTCTCAAGATATTTTGAAAGATTTAAAACTACTTTATGACTCTTGTTTTATCATTAAAGAACAAAATAATATCAAAGCTAAGGATTCATGGAATGATGTTTGTGGATTTAACGTTAGACTTTTAGAATCCATTGGCATACGTAGAGAGATTATTGAAAAATATATTATGCAGCACCACGTAGATATGCTTACATACGATAATAAAATTAAATTAATGAATATTTTATACAAATCTAAAAAACTTGACCCTTTTAGTAAAGATATTAAAGCATATTTAGAAGAATATATGATTTATCATGAAAATACTCCTGCTGTTATTTTATTAAATAATAAAAACAATAAAACCAATCAAAGTTTTCTAGTATTTAAAAATAATGAATGGAAAGAACTTATACCTGAATATCAAAAAAATTATGCTATTAAAGTTAAAGAAATTAAAGACGCTCATACTAAAAAATTATCAAAAATATATGGCTATATCACTCCTTTTAGAAAACAAGATTTAATGGTTTTTAAATTCGCAGATATTACAAATACTAAAGAAAAAGGGCGTAGATGCGACCAAGCTAAAAAGAGCGATGTTATTGGTATTTTAGAAAAATTAATTAAAGAAATTACTAAAAAAAATGTTATTTTACCTTTACATCAAAACCAACTTTGTAATTTACAGGAACTTATTCTTAGACACCTTAATAAAATTAATCATAAAAATAAAATATGGTTTATTAATCCTGAACGAGTTTCTTTTTTATAAAAATATAAAATTGAAATTTATATAAGAATATATCCATTTAATATATAATATGCCTGATATAGCTAGATTCAACAATGATAAAATTTATTCTAATGGACTTATCACAAAAAAAATAGAAATACCTCTTAAATTTATTGGTAGTAATATTAAAGATGTTATTGAAAAAAAAATCGCAAAACAAATTGAAGGTAAATGCTGCATTGAAGGATATATTAAACCTAACTCTGTTAAAGTTATTACTTATTCTAGTGGTTTAGTACAACAAGAAAGAATTCTTTTTGAAGTCACATTTGAATGTCTTATATGCTTACCCGTTGAAAATATGCTTGTTAAATGCATCGCTAAAAATATTACTAAAGCTGGTATTCGTGCTGAACTTGATGAAACACCTAGCCCTCTTATTATATTTATCGCACGAGACCATCATTACAAAAATCCAGAATATTTCTCTTCTATTTCTGAAAATGACTCTATATTAATTAAAATTATAGGACAACGCTACGAATTAAATGACTCCGCTATTTCTGTTATTGCTGAATTAGTTGACAGCGATAAAAAACAAAAAAAGAAAATTAAAAAACAACCTAGATTAATAATTGAGAATTAATTTAAAGCAATCATTATATTATTTATAATATAATGGTTGATAACCAAGATATATTAAAACTTAAAGATACTATTGAAAAACAATCAAAAGAACACCAAGTTGAAATACTTAGAATCCTTGTTAATAATAAAATTACTGTTAATGAAAATAGTAATGGTGTATTTATTAATTTAACTACTCTAGATAAAAAAGTTATTGATCTCATTCAAGATTATTTGAATTATGTTTGCGAACAAGAAGCCTCTCTTAATAAACTTGAAAATGAAAAAATCGCATACAAAAATACTTTTTTTTGTAATTCTAAAAATGAAATAAAAGATAATGAATGTATTAATACACAACTAATACATGAATAATAATATTCCTTTTCAACCGATTAATCCATTAACTCCATATGATAAATTTTCTATTAATAATAATATTTATAAAACTTATCATATAGAACAAAAAAATACTAAGATAAATAAAACATTTAACACAAAAAAAAAAGATATTATTTACATTGATTATCAAGATAAACTATTATGGAGCTTTTACACTATTATAAATAATGATTTTGAATCTTTTAATACAAATCATTTTAAAACCGAACAAGATTTTAAACTTAAAAATATAGACTTAATTGAAAAAAATCCCGATTTATTAAAACCACTTAAACTTCAAAAACACGATATTCAGCACGATTTATTTCATTCGAAAAAAATTAATTTAGATACTCTACGCACTTTATGCGTTTATAATAATGTTAGTTTGATTTATGTCACCGGAAAAAAATACTATAATCTTGGTAATGATAAACCAAAACATATTATATTAGATGAAAATAACTGCGTTGGTGTATATATTGACGCCTCAGAAATAAAGTTACTCTATTATATAAACAATTATTTTCTAATTGAAAATTTTAAAAAACCCATTAAATCTTTATCCGGATATACTTACGATGATCTTAAAAATATTTGTATTAAAATTAACATACAAACTACCAACGCTAATAAAAAAAAGACAAAAAAAGAGTTATATGAAGAAATATTACGTATTATATAAAAAATTGAAAAAATATAAAATTAATCTATTTATTAATATATATTATGTCAGCAGAACTATCTCTACCAGAATTATTAAAACTACATTTAGATAAGTTTTCATCGAATATAGAATCTAATACTAATTATGAATTAGAAACTCGTTTTGGCACAAAAGGTGAAAAAATTACCAGAATACAATTTGAAAAAGTTATTCAAGTATTGAAATCAACAGGATTCTCTGTTATTGATGGAGAAAATGGTATGAATATTTTAAAAATTCAAAATGAATTTTTAGATCCTACTCTTGTTGGTTCTCAAAGAGTTTCAAAAATTAGATCTGAAATAGAAGGTATCACATCCATACAAAAATATTGTAAAACTGATAGTATTACTAAGGTTATCGATGATAATGATTTTGCTGTTGAATTCGTTAATAAAACATTCATTAAAGATAATCAAGAAAAAA
>MDSZ01259107.1_pt1 | contig 25288 bp, 22 predicted proteins | sample 811201 | NCBI WGS metagenome assembly MDSZ01 (sample SAMN05326647, study PRJNA326480) | marine metagenome | isolation source: seawater | place: Indian Ocean: North | collected 2010
GGTCAATCCCGCATTTGCCAGCCTATGTGCATCAAACTTAAAGTTGTGGAATGACTTAGTTATATGAGGACTTTCTATTACGGGCTTAAAGTGGTGTACATACTGTCTAGGTACAAAGTACCTGACGGACTCATCGGGGCAGGCCCCCATATACAAGACCTGGTCATCTAGACTTTTGTACTGCTTGCCCAGTGTCTCTGTATCTAAGGCGAGAAGCTTAGAAGAAGCGCACCTATTGATGGCCTCCTCTAGCTTCTCTGGCGTATCTACAAATGATGGTCTTGGTACGTCAGTTACAAACCGCATTCGTTCTCCAATTCGTCAACTTGCCTTACTAGTTCTGGGAGCGGTCCGTATCCAAGAGGCTCGCCCATTAGATCGGATAACTCCTCTACCGTTTTGCATAGGGTAGTTGCTTCGCCTTTGAGTCGGGACATCGCGCCTTGGACAGCCCAGCTTCCTGGGCCGTGCGCACCGAGCACATTGATTACGTGGGGTATCTTATCTCCATCAAGAATCTCCGACGCTACTTCCAATGCCTTCTTGTAGATGACGCACCATGCGTCATACTGACTGTCACGAAGGAGCTTATAAATGCTCGCCTCTGGGTGGCCATTCCACCTCAGTACACTCACAGCCTTCCGAAGTCCGTCATAGCTGCGAGACAAGAACACATCTAGCTCATCTACGTCTATCTGTTGATTTTGAACTTTGATTGGGTGGAATGAAGTTTCGTGTGTAGATATTTCATGGATGGCGTCATCTTCCGTAGACCAGCATATTTCCGCTGCATCGAAGTATAGCTTACGCCCATCTACGGACTCCCTTACTCCCGAGTCTGATGTAGGCATCACTGCCCCGTTTATGTTTACTCGGCCGTCTAAGTAAATCTCCATTCCCGGTATAGTTTCGGAGCTCTCTACTGGACACAGAATCTCCATGCCCATCTCAGCAAAGCTACGCAAGTAGCCTCCGGATATGGCTACCACTCTGTTGTCAAAGTTGAATACGTACTTAGCTGCAGACTGTGTTCTCATCCGAGCGCCGAAGGTCGATCCCTCGTCGCTGTTTGGGTAGTAGGCCCTGGCCTTCCCAGCGTAGAATAAGTCCGTAAGGCTACGCCGCTCACCATTTGATAGGTGGTTGTCTATTACTTTGTATAGGCCGTCCACACTAAATTTGTGTGTACCTACCCACTCTTTCTTAACTATCTTCGATAGCTTCTTAGACATGGCAGGCCTAAACATATTTGCTTCTGTGTCTATCTCTGTGCCGTTTAGTATTCGGTAATCTATGAATTGACCTTCTAGAGGTACAAACACCTTCTCAAGGAGTTCCTCCGAAAGGAAGTTAGCCACTGGGTCAATTACTACCGCCCAGTGGCCATTTCCTATTAGAAGGTTGTCTCCATCGAGTAAGGCAGTTGCTTCCCCCAGATCTCTCTGAATCTCTGGTGTGAATAACATTCTGGTTCTCGTTGAAATTTTATTAGTAGTGGATCCGGCTCTATTGCCAGCATCCGCGCTATGCGTAGGTACATCTCTACGCTGTTTACTCCGTCAGTCAGGCGTCCTTCTGAGAGGGCAGACCCTGACTTCACATAGTAGTAGGCCAGGAGACCTCGGAGATGATCCAAGGCCTCCTGGCGCTTTGTCCAGCCCATCGATTTATCGTAGCTTATCTACGAGCAAATCTGCTGTTGCCAAACGGTACCGCTCTCTTAGAGCCTGATGGAGGTCCGTCTGTACCTCCTACCCCTCGGTATGGGTTCTCTACTCCGAGCGCCTTAGCTTGTGCGTCTAGTACAGCCATGACGTACTCTTCGTCGGAATCGAACTTGTCGGGATTGACCCGCTCCGGACGGAAGAACTCTGAGAGATCCCACGGCTCCAACATTTCGTTGATCTCTTCATCCGAGAATCGGTGCTCTCGGAGCTTATCGATTACTCCGCCGAAGCGGTCGCTAGTATCGAAGCTAAGGGAGCTAGTAGCTTTCCCGTCAGAGCTTCTGGAGCCCGCACGCGTAACTGTTAGATTCTTGTCTAGCATAGAGGCGCGTACAGGTTCGTGATGACCCTCCTCGTGGTACTCGCAAATAGTGACCTCTTTCGGCCTACCTTTATGTCCGCAGTTCTTACAAGAGTAGTCGTCATCATAGGCAACTGACTCTATCTCAACTCCATCCATTCTCCGAATCTCTTCTTCAGACACTACTTCGTCACCACAGTTCTCGCACTCGAAACCGATGCAGTAGATGTCATTTCCGCAAAGATCTCCTGGGAGTTTTCCATCAGGTACGTCCGCAAGACACGTCTCGGATAGACGATCATCGACAGCATAGAGCGCGGAGGCCTGCTTACTGCTCAGCTCCCACACCTTATGCCCACCAAATATTCTATTGGCTACTTCAGGATCATTCGATGCGCAGTCGCGGCATTTCCTAGGGTTTCCGTCCGGTCCTTCTACAGAGCACGGAGAGTAGATCAGCTTCTTACGGCCGTCTTTCTTTGGGTCATCCACTACGTGCGCGTGGAAGTACCTAAAGTCTATGACCTCAAAGATCTCCTTCGTAGTTGCGTACAGGTTGCTTTCCCGCTTCTCTTCCTTATCCTTGAGGTAGTAGTAGTTATATACATCCCGGCCTCCAAACATAGGTAAGTCCTGCGTAGCGGTCCTCGGGAACCCTACCCACACTACTTTTCGGATATACGATCCCCCACTCTCTGGCTCCAAGACCCTAATCTCTGCGCTCTCGTTTAGATCAAGGATGAAGTTCTTTGCGGTAAATGGTGGCCACAGTTTATCTGATCCGCCACCGCTATATTTCTTCTTTGCTGGCGGAGTGTGCCGCCTAAATCTACTGAATCCCATTGTATTTTCTACTCCACTTTTCTCTGGGCTCAGGGGCCCAGTATTGTCCTATTGTTTTTGCTTTTTCGATTGTTTTTTGTAGTTGCTCTTTTGTCAGGTCATCGGGACTGGTACCTATCTCTTCTCCTTCTTCGTATTGGCATATATAAGTGCGGCCCGACCGCGATAACCGTCGAGCAATCTTAACCGCTTGGCACGTACCTTTCTCGTTAGGAAATGCCTTTCCTGGCTCATTATCTAAGAGAATGTAGTACGGCCCCTTCATACGAAGAAGTGTCATAGCTTGGTGCTCTGTCATAAATGACCCTTGCAGAGCGACTGTATCGGAGAAGCCCAATTGCCTCGCCCATAAGCAGCCCTTGTACCCTTCTACAATGAGTATGGGGTCTTGGTTGCTGCTGTCGAAATACCTCGTAGGGTAGATCGTGTGCATTCCGTATAAATGAAGCCTATTCTTAGGCTCATACCCAGCTACGATATCGTAGAAGGCGGAATCATATACCTTATACCTTGGTTCTACCCAACTTTGCGCGGATCTACCGCTTACAGCAGTTAGTCGTCCTAGGTAATCACGTATACCGAATGTGATCCGATCTTCTTTAAAGTCGAATCCCACATCGTTTTCTTGGAGAGTCTCCATGCTAAATCCTGCATCCAGTAGTTGAACTGGGCAGTGATCGTATGCAGTGAGTACGTACTCTGGAAGCACGTCCCAAGTTTTGCGTAAGTCCATCTTCTTCTGCGTCTTTTTAGAGATCGCAGGAAGCTCATTCTTTACGCATACGAGCTTATCTACCTGATGCCTATCTAGGCCCATCCCGTACAAAAACTGATGTATAGAGCCTGTAGCTCCGCAAGAAAAGCAGATCCACAGGCCTGTAGACATATCCATGGATAGAGGCCTACCAGATTTTGTATTGTGAAAAGGGCAGGAAGCTACGATGTTAGAGCTTCCAGATGGCTTGGCGTCAGGCAGATACTTCTGGATAATCCTCTGTATCTGTCTTTCCAAGCTACCTCCTAAATGACTTCTTAAAAGAGCCGGATGAGAACTTAGAGTTAGTTGGAGTACCAGACGGAGTGCTGTTTGTTCTAGCTTTGCTCTTCTGTTCCTCCTCCTCTTGCTCTACGAAGTTCTTTACCCAACTGTAATCTTCGTCGATAACCTCGCCGAAGCCCGTACATAGGTTTGCATCCAGAGTTATTCCGATGCCTTCCCGTATACTTCTTCCGGCGTTTACTATTAGAGCCATCCTGTCGTTTCTACGGTCAGTAACGACTCTCATTGCCATATCTACTCGTCGAGTAATATGGTCTGACCAGGCGTGTTCTGTACTACTAGTGCCTCTACTTTTTGCGCCCTCTCTGTTTGCATGCCCTGCAAAGAAGAGAGGTATTTTCGCCTTTGTAGAGACGTAGTTAACCATTTGGTCGACCGCCCTAGCAACGTACCTATGCTCGCTGCCAGTCTTATCTCCCATCATATCGTCTGCCATAGCTTTGAAGTAGTCATGAAAAACTACTTGAGGTCTATGTTCCTCTATTTTTGCTTTGAAGGCAGACGTACCTTCGCCTATGTCGGTGATGATAAAGCGATCGCTGTCAGCAATTGCCTGCAGCTGTTCGCGTAGGTTCTTCTTCGCTTCTGTAGATATGTCTGCACGTAGAGTAGACAAGTAGTCTAGATCTCCGAGCAGTGCGAGTATTCGCCACATAAGCTCGTCGTGAGTCATCTCCCGAGTAAAGAAGAGAACCTTTAGTCCCAAGGACCAGTAGTGCAGGGCCAGGTACAGGAGTAGGAAGGTTTTTCTACTCTTCTGCCTACCGTATATGTATATACAGTTTCCTGGGCATAGCCCTGTCGTTTGGGAGTTAAACATGTCCCAAGGCCACGGATATCCAATCAGCCCCTGGCCGCTCTGAAGCCGCTCGATCTTATGAAAGAGTGCATCAAGATTATGGCCTACTGTGTGGTCCGTATTCCCGGTACTGTTTCTGGCTACTATCTTTTCAGTAGCCTTCATTAGGCGAGTACGAGCATCCCAAGGATCTACTCTATTTACGCCAGCCAAGTCGTGTATGGCTTTCTCGATCTCAGCCCCAAGTCGCATGGTCTTAAGCTCATGGACTATAGACTCTACCGAGTCGGACGGCTTAACGTGCTCATAAGTAGGGCACAGCGTCTTGAAGTGCTCTATAGAAGGCACTTCGTGGAAGCTGTCATACTGGTCCTTTAGTACGTCCCAGTAAATCTGTGCTTCATCTTCAAGTAAGTTTGGAGTATCAGCTCCTGCTGTAATGGCAGAAGTAATATCTCTGGATTCTAAAACGGCCGATATCAGCCCTAGATCATAATTCATCCTCTGTCTCCACAGACAAATAGACACACAAACCACACCGGGAGGCGTGGTCTATAGTCGTTAGGTCAGCCCTTACAGAGTATGGCGTGCCGGTACTCAGGTCAAATAGATCTGAGAAAGGCAGCCTACTCCGGAGCTTCCCAATCGTCTTGGAGGTCCTTTACGTACTCCATATGGGGCAGAAGTTGGTCTACGATTTCGTTGCGGACTTCTATGGCCTTTTCGATAGCTTCCTTCTTACACTCGGCAAAGACGGCGGCGCGGTCGGCCTCAGAGTCTTTGCACGGTCGAGTTACCCAAGTAGATACTTCAAATTTCTCCCGGGCAAACTGAGTACTGAAGCCCATAGACACAGACAGCCCTACAGATGCAGTGCTCTCTCCAATCATGTCCTCCGTAAAGAGTGGCTGTGTGCCGCTCCCGGCTTCGCTGGTAACTACTTTATCTTCTTCTACGGATGCTCGATATCCTCTCGACCCAGTTCGACCGGATCTACTACTAAACTTGCTCATTTACTTCTCCTGTTGTTCAGAAATGCGAACTGATGGGTTCTTGGCTTTTACTACAATTCTGAAGTCTTCTACGTCTTCTACTTTTAGTCGGCCTGAGTTTATTGCTCGCTCCATTATGCTTTCGTCTATTTCTTGGATGACCAAGGGGTCGCCGTCAATCTCCATTGACTCAATCTCTGGAAACTTACTTAGCAAGCCCTCTACGTCATACCGTGCGGTAGTTTGCGGTCGAGTTACGACTAGTTTTGTGCTGCCTACGTGCAGCTTCATGCCGTCCTTTACGTCCGCTATAGGCATAGAGTAGACAGTTTGTTTTATGGCAGTCTCCGTTGCCTTTATGTCCGCCTCAGTTTTTCTAAGGTCCTCGAACGCTTCTGGCTCGGCCTCCTCTGCTCTGGCTTTGTTTTCTTCTATCTCTTCGGCTATTTGCTCCTGCCTATCTGTCAGCTCTCTAATAGTCCCGTAAAGATCTTCCAGACTGGCCTCTATGTGTTCTTCTATCTCTTCTTTTTTCTTCTTAAGGTCGCTCAGCTCTTGGGCTAGGCGAGTAACGTCTTCTTTCATCTGCACTACTCCGTATCTCTCATAGGTATCGGTATTCCTTTGTAAATTTCGTTGTATTTGTCCGCTAATGCGAACGCCTTTTCCCACGCGTAGTAGGACTTTGCCATGTCACCCGAGTCTGACATGTCGTCATTCCTGAGTAGGTATGACGGATGGAATGTCACTATGCCGGGCCGAGTTACCTCTGTACATTGGCCCTTCGTATACACGTCTACTGCACAGTGATTCTCATCCCTCGATAATGATGTCAGTGTTTTGCGCTCTTTAGTAAGGGACTTAAGCGGGGCGTTCCCCAAGAGGAGTATGACAAATGGATCTACTATCTCTATCGTTTGATGAAGCCTGTCGGAGCAGGCAGCTATCTCCTCCTTGCTAGGGGCTCTGTTTTTCCTCGGGTTGTCTTCTTGTGTGGGTCTGCAACAAACGACGTTTGTTATAAACACCTCGTCTCTACTGCTATTAAATGAGCGTAGGAGCTTCTCAAATAGATCTCCTGCCGGTCCTACAAAAGGTACTCCATGCAAGTCCTCCTGCTCACCAGGCGCCTCGCCTATAATCATTAGAGATGCGTCTACATTACCATCTGCGAATACTACGTTATTTCGTTTCCTGTCTGTAGGGTTGCAGAGTCCGCACTTATCGCAGTTTGCGTACTCATCCACAAGCTCCTCAAGGAGCTCTATCTTAGTTTCTGTGTCCATATATCTAGTCCGATATGTAGTACGGATATTTGAGGTCTGTAAGGTGTGCCCTTAGCTTCTGGCACATCGCTTTACAGCCCGGTATCCGCTCGTCTTCAAAAATAATAACTACTGGTTTTGTTTCTTTGGCTCGCTGACTTCTGCCGATAATCTGCTCAAACCTGCCTCGATCAGTAAAGGGCATAGTAATGACAACGGTATCCAACTCCTTTCTGTCTAGTCCGTCTCGGGCCAGTTGTGTGATGGCAAATACCATGTCATTGTCCTGCAGGATATTTGGGCGATCTTCTCCCTTTACTGCCCCATAGATAATGCCTGCGTCGTCGAATTTACTGTGCAGGTACTTCAGGTGCTCCACTCGCTCAGATAAGGCAAGCACTACTCGACCGTCTGATTTAGCCATTTCAAGCATGGAGATGATCTTCTTGTTTCGATCTTCGTGCTCTCCTAGCCACGTATAGAGTCGGGGCATATTAATCTCCCCTGACCTATCTTTGAGCTTATCTGCATCCTCTGCCGTAAGAGTTACTCCAGTCTTCTTGAAAAAGACTTCGGGTATTACTTCCTGCTCTAAGTTTTGGTAGAGGATGTCGCCGGTGTGGTATCGATACAAAGCGTCCAGACCGTCTTTTCGGAAAGGCGTTGCGGATAGCCCCCAACGTATTCCTTGCCCAAGCGACGCCGTTCTATTGAAGTAAGGCGCCCCCAGCCGATGCACCTCGTCATAAATGACCACACCAAAATGGTTACGCATTTCTTCTGGGATCTCGTCGGACCTGCTTGCTAACGTTTGAATAAGGGCGACGGCTATCGGCTTATCCCAATCCCATTTATTTCCCTGTATCCACCCTACTTCTTCTCTGCGTATGTCAGTATGCTCGACTATTCGACTTATCCATTGATGGGCTAAGTCTTGAGTAGGTACGACAATTAGTGCGGGTGTTCCGATCTCTGTCCACGCATGGAGGGAGATTACTGTTTTCCCTTTTCCGCACGATAGGGAGAGTATGCCGCTGCCCCTGTTTACTAGGTGAGATTTCCCTATCTCTTGGATCTCGTCTCGCAGAGTAAACGTAGGCTTTACTACTATCTCAGGGAATGTGTGAGGAGTTACGTTCTCTATCTCGAACGGCATCTCCGAATACTTCTCATAAGGAATGTACTCCCTCGGCACGCAGATATGGTTCTCCGTTAACGACCAGGCGTGGATATCTGGCTGCGCATCCATCTGGAAAGTCAGGGATTGCTTCACCCCGGCTAGGTTGTTTATGTGTTTTAGCGGTAGCCACAGCTGATCGCTGCGGTACCCTTTATCCGGCGATGCTTCTCGCCGTAACGTACTGTTGTTCATCCTAATCTCTTCAAGATTTCTTGAACGTAGTCTTCGGCATCCTCATCAGATATTTCATAGTACTGTCTGAGGACTTCTATTGATTTGTTAGCTACCTGACGAGATTCCTCTGAGGTACTGATGACTACATTTTTTGTTGTTATTGGATCTATCTGCTCTTTGGCTAACAGAACCCAGGCTTTCATTGCCTCTGTTTCAGACATCTCTAGGGTTTCTATTATCTTAAGCAGCAGCTGCCCGGATGGTCTAGAATCGTTAGACTCAACCCGACGCATGTGCTCTAGAGATACGCCGACTTCATCAGCCAGCGATTTGACCGTCCTAAAACGGGCCAACCTCTTTCGAGCTTTTAGTATCAGGTCTCCGAGTTTCACTATTTAGCCTTCTTTGCATATGAGCTAAGTAGTAGATCTATGGCCTCTCTGTGGAGTGCCGACTCGGGAATCCGGGTTTCTTTGCTTAAGTTAGATAGCTGCTTCTTCTGAGATAATAGAAGGTAGGCAGTAACCTGAACTTTGGGATCTTCTTTAATGTCCACTTTTACCTCGTCTCCTTTAGCTACCACAACCCTCAAGTGCAGTCAACTGCCATTGACTGCACTTGTTATTTAGCCTATAACACTGCTATGGCCGTAGATAAGACCAGTGCTGATAGAGGGTGGTATGACGAGACTCTCGTTGATCGTCTTGATGCAGAGATACAGACATTGGATTTAATAATCGAATATCTATCTCTGAAGGCAGAGACTGAGGGCGTTTCCGCAGAAGATATACGTCGAGTAATGACTGCCATAGGCAACTTTACTAGGGCCTACGACTCTGCTCGACGTGATTGGTTGGAGAAAGTTTCTTAGGGCATAAACCTTCTCTTCTGGAAGTAGTAAGCTACTTCTTGCGCGGCAGCTCCTATAGCTACCTCTAGCATCCTTAATCCTAAGTCTATTAATATTTCTTTGAGGGTTGGAGGATTCCATTGCCCTACGTCTCCAGACGGCTCTTGCCTATATGCAAAGGGCCTATCTCCGCTGTTTTCTCTTCTGTTTTGTTGCCCAGTATGCGATCTGCGCTGGGCTACTTGCTCCCTATTCGAGGACGAATTTGTAGATCTTGTTCTAAACCTACTGGCAGAGGTGTTGTTCTCCGTGCTACTTCCTTGGTAGAATGAGAAGTCCCTTCTCTGGCTATTTGATCTAGGTCCGTTAGATGATTTTCGCAGTTCATCATACAGACGTGAATTTGACATCATACCTCCTTTGCACAAAATGGTGCTTTAATGGCGATCACTTTGCTTATGCGAGATAATCTGCGAATTTACCGAGGAAAATAATGGGTTACGAGCACACAACTCTTGATTTTTACGACGACATGGGAGCAATCCTTAAAGATACCGTGTCTGATTCTGCCGATCTGCCGGATTTCATTAAGACTGCGGCTTCTGTTACTGACGAAGACCCGGGCAATTGCTTTGCTCTTGTCATGGTAGACGACGGTAAGGTGCTTAAGAAGTTTGCTACGGCTGATAAAGGTAATACGTGGCTATCCTCTCTGTACTTTTCTATGACGAAAGACCGCCTACCTCCAGAAGCGCAGAAAGTGGCCGCCGCAAATCTACTAGTAGCTTGTGAGCATTACGGAATCGAAGCGCAGCCTGACCTATATGATCTGTCTGGAGACGATCCCCCAACTACTAATGTTGTAGATGTCACGAACGTTATGCCCGCAGTAAAGGTAGCAGAGAGGCAAGACGTAAACTTTGCCATCGAACGGGCAGATGGAAGTAAGTCATATCCCCTCGATAACGCAGAGCAGCTGGCTGCTGCGAACGAGTACTTTTCTCTTAATAAAGGCAGCTTTGTTCCTAGAGAGCGTAGAGAGTTTGCGGTTAAGGTGGCTTCCGTTGCAGACAAAATGGGCATGCCAGTAAGCGATTCTGTGCGAGAGTATTCAGGGAGTGATTACTCCCCAGTCTTAGAGGGCCACCTATCGCTTAGGTACCAGCACCTTATGGACACGGATGCCGCCCCAGAGCTTCGAACAGAGCTTATGAAACTGGCCCAGTCTCGCGCCTCTGACGGCCCCGACTCTTTTGCTGATGGGCTATACGACTTTGATAAGAAGGCAGGACTTGATCGGTTTTGGGACCGCACATTGTCCGATCCTTGGTACTCGACTTTTGGTATGACTAAGAAGGCGTACCCCGAGCCTAAGTCTGCTAAGTCCTATACCGTAGGGGCAGACACTGTTAGCGGAGAGGCACTGCATCGTCTTGCTGCCGCTCGCAAAGAAGTCTCTGATCATTTCGGTATGTCGTTTGCTAACGCGTTCTTAAAAGATCCTGAGTCCATGTTTGAGTCCATGCCCATGCCTCAGAAGAAGGTACTGGCTCGTATGGCTAATGATATGAGAGCCTCTTTGTAGTGGGACAGGCTTTACTGCGACCCGCAGGTATTCTAGAGGATGAGTATGGTCTACATCTGCTCGTCCTAGACGCCTTATGCATAAAGCATATCGGCCCTGAATACATAGGCTGGGACACAGAGGCTCTCAAGGCGGAGCTGTCAGAGGACTTTGGAGACATAGGCGTAGTTACCTGGGAGCGGATTCAGGCTGCTCGGCTGCTGCACGCTAACGACTCTTTTTGGAAAGAGTGGGAAGTTTTTGAGAAGGTCACTGCTGCGATTATGGGTGAGCCTCCTATATTTAGTTACTCTCAGCCTCCCGAAGCAGAAGAGATAGCTATAGCAATCGCCACTGCAGCTGCGGTAGCTAACCACAAATATACTGATGACGTTTGTGGGTATATGGCTGCTGCCTGTCTCTTTGACGGCTTGTGGTATCTCGACGATCACATCGAAGTAGCTGAGGCTGCTTTGACAGAACACGATAAGAGAAAAGGTATTAGTCGTGCATTTGCTGCCGTAGCTGGTAGACTGGAAGAAGTTTCAGACTATATAAAAGAGCCTAACTCTGCTATTGATGTACAAGTCAATCACGTTATTTCCGTTAGGAAGGCACTTGCCGAGTACAACGGGCAGATAGAAAAACAGTTATTAAACCTCCCTAAGATTATGGAGCAGTAAATGGACGACCTTAAAGAACTAAACGATATGGACTTAAAAGGTCGCTTTATCGCCCAGGCCTTTGTCGAGGAACTTGAGGAGATTGAAAAAGTCGCTAATTTAGGCTTTTTCGCTAACCTTGCGCGATCGGCTACTCGGTCAGGGGCAAAAATGTTGAGCGGAGTATCTAAGAAGGTACCCGGCGGCCAGGGCGCCCTTAGGGGCGCGGCGGGGCCCGTAGCCCCTAAAGGCGTGGGTAAGGCTACGAGCCGACAATACACAGGCAATAGCATGAAGGATCTGGCTAAGTTTTACGGCGGTAAGGGTCTAATGTGGGCCGGTAAGAACCCACGCAAGGCTACCGCAATAGCCGGCACTGGCGCTGTCGGTACTACTGCAGCACTTACGTAAGGATAGTTAATGGCGGGCATCTCCACAAAGGGCTTTGGCCCGAGCAGTTCGTATCGGTGGTCTGGGTTTAGGCACGGATCGCTAGATGCGCGGAACAACACGTTCCGGTACCCATCTCAGTGGTGGGACATTGCTCATATGGAGTTGCCCACTTCAGTAAAGCAGCTCTTTCGCTGGTGCCGTTACCACGTATTAGTAAATCCGCTCATCAGTTCCGTTACGCGAAAGATGGCTTCGTACCCAATTACGAAAGTAATCGTCGACGATAAGGGGGAAGAGGGTTTTGATAAAAATTACAAGAGGTGGAATGACTTTCTGTTTCGAGTAATTGATATCAATAAGTTTCAGATTGAGGCGGGGCTTGATTACCACACGTATGGGAACTGTGTGGTATCCATACTCTACCCATTCCATAAGCACTTAAAGTGCGGCTCCTGCGGATTCAAGGAACGGATCAAGCGGCTGAAGCGGAAAAAAGATTGGGACTTCCGAAACTTTGAGTACACGATGAGCTGCCCTAAGTGCGGCGCTCATGGAAAGGCTGAAGTAGAAGACGTATTCTATAGGTCCTATAGAGATATTAAGCTCATCCGATGGAATCCTTCTGATCTAGACATCGATTTTAATCCTATTACTCAAAAGTCAGAGTATGCCTACCGTATCCCTGACGGAATGAGGAGAAGGGTTCTGCAGAAGAACTCTAAGTACTTAGAGGAGACGCCTAAGCGCTTTATCGAAGCGATGAAGAGCAAGAGGCCGGTCGTCCTAACTAGAGAGAACATCTTTCACTTTAAGGCACCGACGCCCTCTCTTTCGGGCAACGACGCTGGCTGGGGGTACCCCCCAATCTTGCCTGCCCTAAAGGACTCCTTCTATCTCCAGATAATGAAGAAGGCCCAAGAGGCCGTCATGCTCGAGCACTTGGTGCCTCTTGATATCCTCTTTCCTTCGTCTACGGACGCTAACGCAAACCCTTATACGACCATCAACTTGTCTGATTGGAAGACTCGGATTGAGCGAGAGCTGAGTAAGTGGCGAGGCGACCCTAACTATAAGCCCATCCTCCCATTACCTGTCGGGTACCAGCGAGTTGGCGGTAACGGTCGTGCCTTAATGCTTACGCAAGAGGTAAGGGCTTGGAGTGAGCACATTATCGTAGGTATGGGCGTACCCCAAGAGTTTGCGTTCGGTGGACTGAGCTGGACTGGATCGAGTGTGTCCCTCCGTATGCTGGAAAACAACTTCTTATCTTACCGAGACATGCATGAACATTTCCTGAAGCACTTTCTGATATCAAGTGTAGCTAGGTTCATGGGCTGGAAAGAGATTGGCGTTCATATGAAGGCCTTTAAGATGGCTGATGATGTCCAATCGAAGCAGCTTCTTATGTCCCTCAACCAGATGCGTAAGGTATCTGATCAGACCCTTCTTGCTGAGTTTGATAAAGATGCTCTCGATGAGCTTAGGATCATTGAGAAGGAGCTTAGAAGAAACCTCGAGGTCACCAAGCTGGATACTATGTATAAAGCGCAGATTCAGGGAGAGAGTCAGCAGATTGCGACTAAGTACCAGATGAAGGCTCAAGATATCCAGATGGCCGCCCAGAGGCGTGCCGCTGAACAGCAGCAGGGCGAGCAGGCTCCACCAGAACAGCAGCAAGAACAGCCTGGCGGCGAGCAGAGGACAGTTAATGTCGTAGACCTTGCAGAAGCCTGGGCGAAAAAAATATCTAGGATGCCTGTTGAGGATCGGGCTCCGATCCTCAAACAGATGGAGGATCAGAGCCCTAACCTTCATCAGTTAATTCTTCAGAAGGTTCAGGTTATTGACTCCCTTGAGCAAAAGCCTCTTCCAGAGAAGGCTCCGCCTCGCCGAAGCGGTGGGGTCATCTAACTGCTCAAGTAGAGCAGGACGCCGTGAATAACGGCTAGTACAAAGATAGGTATCACGGCTACTATCCTTAGTCTGGGTATATAGAACTATTAAGTTCGTTTTCTATTTCTTCGTAATCTCCACAATCTTCTTCTACTTCCTCTTCATCCGCAGGGATTTCTTCCTTTGGATCGTTAAATACATGAGTCATGTTAATCTCCTAAGGGCAGCGACTATGCTTACCCATTAGTCTTATGCGAGAATCCTTAGTGGATTACCGGAGTATAAATGTCACAGCTTGTTCCAGAGAAACAGTTTTCGGCCATTAAGACTGAGGTAGAGAAAGCTATCAGGGACAACTTTCCGGTATCTACGAAGAAGTCGGAAATAAAGCTGCACGACGTTTGGGTAGATGACAACAAGAAGTCTACTGATGTCCGTGGGCAGAAAGACGCCCTGATGAGAGGCCGGAGCTGGAATGTACCGGTCTATGCTGACCTATCCCTACGGAGGGGCGGTAAGGAAGTCGATAGAAAGAAAGTTATTGTTGCCCACATACCTAAAATTACAGATCGATTTGGCTACATCGTTGACGGTAATGAGTACCAAACGCTGAACCAGTTTCGCCTTAAGTCCGGCGTGTACCACAGAAGGGCCGCTAATGATCTCTTGCTAGCTGAGTTCAACCTAGCCAATCGAGATCAGTTTGCTAAGGGCAGGTCATTCAAAGTACAGGTAGATCCCAAGGATGCCATCTTCTACCTAAAGTTTGAGAACTCCCACATACCCCTGTACCCCTTAATGAAAGATCTGGGAGTCAGTGATCGAGTATTAGAGCGTACTTGGGGTAAAGAGATCGCTCGAAAAAACAGAGACAAGATGCCTCCCGATAGGGCTTTGTCTAACTTCTATAAAGCTGTGAATGGCAAAAAGCCGGAGAACATAGAGGAGGCTCGCGGCCTCCTAGGTGACCTACTCAAAAAGACTAAGTTGCTAGAGGAGACTACCAAAAAGACTCTGGGTAAAGGCTACAAGACCGTTGAGTCAGGCACGATACTATCTGCTACTAAAAATCTACTGTCTATGTCTAGAGGAGAGCGGGCTGGGGACGATAAGACGTCCTTAGACTTTCTTTCTGTCCACTCTGCTGAGGACCTAATCGCAGGCAGGATCAGGGACGCAGCATGGAAGACTCGTAGGAAGATCATAAATGGCCTGGATAGAAAGAGGAGCGTACGGAGCATTGTCCCTACATCTGAGTTCGACAAGCAGATAAAAAGCTTCTTCCATACATCTTTGGTATCTCAGGGCGAGCAAACCAATCCGTTAGAGATGCTTGCTGGCCAAAGAAAGACAACCATCATGGGAGAGCAGGGTGGTATTAAGTCTATCCACGCTATCTCGGAAGACTCAAAGCTAATCAACCCGTCCCACTTAGGTTTTTTGGACCCCATCCATACTCCAGAGGGTGAGCGGACAGGCATTTCCCTTACACTACCTATCGGCGTCTCGAAGAAAGGTAACTCCCTTAACTCGACGTTTATGGACGCTAAGACTGGAAAGAAGAAAGCGTTGGATCCGGGAGAGGCCCTGACCGCTACTGTAGGGTTTCCCGATCAGTACGAGTTTGTTGGAGGTAAGCCAAAGCCACGAGGGAAAACGGTAAAGGCAACAGTAAACGGCAAGGTAGTTAACGTAGACCCGAAAAAGGTGGACTACATAATACCGAGTGCTCGCGGCATCTTTAGCGTCAGCTCAAACCTGATCCCGTTTCTACAGAACAATCAGGGCAATCGCGCTATGACTGCTGCAAGGCAGCAAGAGCAGGCAGTCCCTCTGGATAATAGGGAGGCTCCTCTGGTTCAGGTGCAGACGGATGGCGCTAACACTTTTGAGCAGGTTTTAGGTAAGTATGCGTCCCGCAGGTCTCCAGTAGATGGAGTTATAGATAGAGTAAAGAAAGACGCTATCGTAATTCGCAAAGGTAAGAAGAAATACGAAGTGCAGCTCTACCGAAACTTCCCTCTACAGGGACAGACTCTGTACGACTCTACGGTAAAGGTAAAGGCAGGCGATCGAGTAAAGAAAGGTCAGCTAATAGCTGATAGCAGCTTTACTAAAGACGGTACGCTTGCGTTAGGTACAAACCTCCGTACCGCCTACATGCCCTTTAAGGGATATAATTTCGAGGACGGCATCGTAATCTCAGAGTCGGCGGCGAAGAAACTCACTTCGCTGCATATGTACAAGAAGGAAATTGAGGCCGACTCTGAGGCCGTCATTAACCGAAAGAAGTTCTTGGCTGAGCACCCTTACTCTTTCAAGAAGGACCAGATCTCTGGGATTGAGGATGGCGGAGTTATAAAGGTCGGAGCAGAGGTAAAGGAGGGAGACCCTCTGGTCCTTCTGCTAAGGAAGCCGTCTGAGACGAAGTATCGGTCTGATCTAAAAACCTTCAGTAGAGGTAGGCCCGATAAGTACAGGGACAGGTCTGTTGTGTGGGACAAGCCCTACCCCGGTATCGTTACCGACGTCGTTCGTAGGGGTAATAAGGTATCTGTGTTCGTTAAGACTAAGGAACCTGCCCAATCCGGAGACAAGCTAGTAGGTAGGCACGGCAATAAGGGAATTATTACTAAGATTGTAGCGGATTCAGACATGCCTTACCGAGAGGGTAAAGGCGGTAAGCGTGAGCACATTGAGATCGCACTCAACCCGTTAGGCATCCCTGGTCGAATAAACATTGGGCAGGTCTTAGAGACCGCTGCAGGAAAGGTGGCTGAGAAAAAGAAGGGCATCTATAAAGTAAGGAACTTTGCCCCAGGATCAGACTACTTAGGCCAAGTAAAGGAAGATCTCAAAAGCGCAGGGCTCAAAGATAAAGAAACTCTCATAAACCCAGAGACTGGAAAGCCTTTTGATCAAGATATACTAGTAGGTAATCAGTACACGTTTAAACTACGGCACCAGGTCCAGAAGAAGATGTCGGCCAGGTCCGGCGGCTTTGGTAGCCCTTACAATATCAATCATGCGCCTGCTGGCGGAGCGCCGCACGGTGGCATGTCTTTGGGAGAGCTGGGCCTTTACTCAATGCTAGCCCACGGTGCTCGAGAGAATCTCCATGAGATGTTCGCGTACAAGTCGACGAAGAACGATGATCTATGGGACGCGCTACGAGAAGGCACCCCTCTACCTCCCCCTAAGACGCCCTTTGCTTACGAGAAGTTCCTTGGGTACATGAATGCTATGCGAGTAAACGTGAAGAAGGAGGGGAATCACTTAGTCCTGTCTCCATTCACAGAAGAGCAGGTCAAAGCACTTTCGGCAGGCGAGCTGCAGCAACCCGGACTGGCCCTAAGAGGTAAGGATCTGAAACCTGAGAAGGGTGGCCTGTTTGATGAGAAAGTAACCGGTGGAGTAGAAGGAACCCGCTGGTCGCACTTTAAACTGTCTGAGCCTATGCCCAACCCTCTGTTTGAGGATGCTATTAAAAAGGTTTTGGGCCTAACACAGAAGAAATACGAAGACGTTGTTCGGGGCCGCACTTCGTACAAAGGACAGACCGGAGGTAAGGCTCTGCAAAGTATGCTCTCTGATGTTGACGTGTCCTCTGAGCGCAAGAAGATTGAGAGCAAAATTAAAGACGTCCGTGGGGAGACTCGAAATAAGCTCCACAGCAAACTTCGTATACTCAAAGCTCTAGAGACAAATAAATCGAACGCCACTGTTTACATGATGGATTCAGTGCCAGTACTCCCTCCTGTGTTCAGGCCCATCATTGTTAGGGAGGACGGTAACCTCTCTACAGATGACTTAAACAACTTATATAAAGACATCGGTGCAGTTAATGATAGCTTAAAGAGCAACAAAAAAGCCGGTGTTCCAGATGCGTTTATGCAAGACATTCGTGGTGAGCTGTATGACGGCCTTAAGGCGCTCACTGGCATGGGCGGCAGCATTACGCGAAAAGGTGAGTATAAAGGCATTATTGATATTATTTCTGGCAAAACTCGTAAGTCTTTTTCTGGCCAGCCCTCGGGAAGCCCGAAGCACGGATTCTTCCAAAAATCGATCATCAAACGACGGCAAGACTTTACTGCTCGTTCTACTATCGTCCCTGAGCCTAGGATGGGCCTCGACGAGTTAGGTCTGCCCGAAGGTATTGCTTGGAAACTGTATGAGCCCTTTGTATCTAGGGAGTTGATCCGCGCCAACTATAAGCCCTTAGATGCGTTTGATGCTATCAGCAAAAAGACTAAGGCTGCGGAGAGCGCGCTCAATAAGGTTATTCATGAGCGCCCCATTCTGCTCAAGCGAGATCCCGCCCTACACAAACATAATGTGATGGCCTTCAAGCCTAGGTTGGTCAAGGGCAAAGCTATTGAGATTCATCCCCTAGTGACCGCTGGCTATAATGCAGACTTTGATGGCGACGCCATGAATGTGTACCTTCCCATTACGTCTAAGGCGTCAAAAGAGGCCGAGGGAATGTACCCCTCTAACAATCTGTTCAGCCCTACTACAGGCGCTGTTCAATACACCCCAGGTCACGAAGCGTTGCTGGGACTCTACTTAGCGTCTAAGCCAGGAAAGAGGACTCGTAGGTCTTTCAAGACAGAGTCTGAGGCCCGCAAAGAGTTTAAGCGAGGCAAGATTGGGTACACGGACGTAGTTAAGGTTGGCGGCCACGAAACGACCATAGGGCGTCTTGATATTGAGTCTACTTTGCCTAAGAAAATGCGAGAGACAGGAAGGAAGAAGATTGGCTCTATGCGGATTTTCGATAAAGGCGTAACTAAGCAAGTCCTTACAGACGTTGCTAAAAACCACCCCCATATGTATGGAGAGGTGGCCAATAAACTAAAGGATATTGGGAATAAACACAGCTATGAGGTGGGCTACTCTGTAGGGCTAGACGATTTTGCGGTAATCAACAAAGGCCATAGAGATAAGCTAATTAATAAGGCAAACGCGCAGGCCAGGAAAGTAGCCAGAGGCCGCGGGTCGGCAGAAGCCAAGAACAGTAAGATCATTGATATCTTTTCTAAGGTAGATGACGACCTAGACCGCCTAAATACATTCCACCTTAAGAAGTTCCCTACCAACATATCTACTATGGTTGACTCGGGCTCACGGGGTAGCTTCTCTCAGCTCAAGCAAATTATTAGCAGCCCGATCTTAGTAAAGGACTCTAAGGATAGAGTCGTCCCTTACTTGATCCCTAAGTCGTACTCAGAGGGCATGGACGTAGCCTCTTACTGGACCACTATGCACGGTGCTCGTAAGGGAACTATCCAGAAAGTTCAGGGTGTTAGAGACCCTGGCTATATATCGAAACAGATCGTAAACTCCAGCATGAATCAGGTAGTTACTCAGAAGGATTGTGGTACGTCGCAAGGAATCTGGATGGACGTAAACGATCCGGATATTGTAGACAGGAGATTGGCTAAGGGTATTCGTACCGGGGGTAAGAGGTATCGTAAAAACACAGTGACTACTGCCAAGACTCTGTCGTCTGCTAGGAAGGGTCGTAGGGACAAGTTGTTTGTTCGAAGCCCCCTTAGATGTGAGTCCGCCCACGGCGTTTGCCAATCTTGTATGGGTACGTCATCCGGAGGCAAGGACTGGGATATCGGAAGCAACGTAGGCATTATCTCTGCACAGGCCATTGGGGAGCCTTCTACTCAGCTCAGCCTTAATACTTTCCATACAGGCGGTCTGGCCAAGGGTAAGGGAGCTAAGAGCCAAGGGACGTTTAAGAGGCTCGAGCAGCTACTTAGGATGCCTAAGATGCTGCCAAACTCCGCTCCGCTAGCTCTCGGTTCCGGTAAGGTCCAGAAAATAGAAAAGGCCCCGCAGGGTGGTGAGTACGTAACTATTGGCGGAAAGCAGCACTACGTACCCGCTAGTCAAGAGCGGAAAGTTAAGCTGCACCAGAAGGTGTCCAAGGGAGACTCATTGTCTGACGGCGTAGTAGATCCCAAGAAGCTGCTTGTCCTAAAGGGGCTACAGAGCGTGCAGGACTACCTTACGGATGAGATTAGGGGGGTGGTTAATACTGCTGCCCCAGTACGGAGAAGAAATATCGAGGTAGTGGTTAAGGCGCTTACCAACGTGACTCGCGTAGACGATCCTGGGGATCACCCGGACTGGGTTGTAGGTGATATGCGCCCCTATTCTCAAGTAAGGGCGTACAACTCAAAGAAAGGTAAGAAGCGAGTTCACCATACCCCAGCGTTGAAGGGCGTAGATATTCTACCCCTAGAGATGCAAGAGGACTGGGTAGCTAGGATGAACTTTAATAAACTTCAGACTACACTTACACAAGCAGCCAGAGAGGGGTGGCGGTCAAACATTCACGGATTCCACCCTATTCCGGCAGCTACCTATGCAGCAGAGTTTGGGCAGAAGAGTAAGGTTAAGGATTGGAAGGGGCAGTACTGATGAGAAGAAAGGCAGGGAAGGCGGTAAGTAAAGGGGTAGCTAAAGACGGATATACGCCGGTACGTCTAGTAGATGGAATGGTTACTTCTGTCGATAGAATTAACTGGACGTGCAAGGTAAAGACTGACTTCCAGAGCAATCCTGTCGATGCTGAGATTATGCCAGTGTATCTAGGCGGCGCAGGCAACGGACTGTTCTATCTTCCTGAAGTCGGTTCTCAAGTCTACGTCGCTTGGCCTAGCCATAAGAGTATGCCAGTAATTATTGGTGGCGCCGTCCTCTCTGACGAAAATAAAGACGGCGAAGAGGCTCTGGACGAAGACGGTAACGTCATAGAGGGTGGAGAGTCTAACGACCCATCTTTTGCGGGCAATCGTCCCACCCTTAATGAGGGCGACATTATGATGTCGTCTGAGGGCGGAAACTTCTTAATCATGCGAGAGGGGGGAGTTATTGAAATTGGCTCATCCCAAGTAGCTCGCCGGTACTACATACCTATCTCAAACTTTATCCGTGACTTTTGTTCTACCTATGAGATGAACGCTGCGGGAGGCCAAATGGCCTGGTCCCGCAGAAGGGGTGCGGACACTTGGGGCACTACTACAAAAACAGACGAAGAAGGCGTTGAGACAGAAGTACTAAAGACTCCTGTTGAGTTCAGCCTGGACGTTAAGGAGTTTGCGGAAGAGCCGCCTATTATTAGTCTAAAGATGGGCCGTATAGAAGAGGAAGATGAGGAGAGGCTGATAGGAAACTCATCTGACGGTGAGATTGTCGTTTCTCTAAACGTAAATGACCACTTCAAGGCTTGGATTGATAAGAAGGGCAACCTTAGTCTCCACCAGGCTGGCACTATCTCTCGCTCGTACGAGAAGGCTATTGTTGAGCACTACCAGGCATCTCAACTTGTTGAGGTAAAGGGGTTGCTCCGGTGGGCAGCCGGGCAGAGGCACGCAGAGATTACTAAAGACTCTTCAGACATTGTTCACGGCGATCGGATGTACGCAACAGACGGGGATCACGTAGACGTGTGTAAGGGGGGTAGATACGTAGAGACACAAGGACCGTACCAGGAGAAGCACCTTAGCGTAGACAGCGACGTATCCGGCTCAGTTAACGAGGCCGTGGTAGGTCAGTACACTGCCAGCTATGGCTCTAGGGAAACCTCTGTGGCGGGAAACGATATGGAGATGGTCTCTGGTCAAAAGTCTATCTCTTGCGCTAACGCTATGCAGGACGGAACTGCTTTCAAAGTCACGTCCACTACTGGTGAAATACAGCTAAACGCTGCTTTGGGCGTAATTCGCTTGGCTTCGGGCGGCTTAGCCACGGGAGGGCTAGTTTCTTTTGTACCCACCACGGTATGCGCAAGCGAGCTTGTGCTCGCGCCGTCGGGTACCGCTATAATGGAAACACGGATGCTGACTCCTACTGCGCCAGGTACTCCCCCTCCCTTTGGTAGAGTAGAGACGAACGCACTAGGGGCGGGCATCTACACCGCTATGGGTTCCGTTAAGGTGGACATGGCAGGCAACGTTGCTATGGGCGCCCCAGGTGGCCATGGGGCGGTCGTTACCACCCTGTCTCATCCAGTTTGCTATGTTACTGGCGCGCCGATTCTTGGAGTAACTACCGTAGGTGCAGCAGGCGTCCCCGGCCCGGCGTACGTACCCAATACAGAGATGCCGGACCTATCTGCTGGCACTCCGATAGTCTAATGCCTCTTGTTGGTTCAGCTTTATCCGGCGCTGTTTTTGGGAAGTACGTAAGCACTATGCCAACAGCTACGGCTGCCGTACGTACCAACGTCTTAATGGGAGTGCCTACTCATTGCGTGCCTCAAGTCATGATTGAGTGTATCTGCAATGCATTCGCTGCGGCACTCCTTACAGTGACCGTAAAAGACATTGTGACTGGAACTGCGGGAGCAGGGACAGCTGCTCCCGTACCTTTTGTGTTCCCTCCCCCAGCTATAGCAGCCGCTCAAACGAAATTTATTGCCAACATGGCTTGGGCAGGACCTTCTGCTCCGATTCTAGCTACTGCCCTAATTACTGACGTAGCAACCCAAGCAATGGCCATGGGTCAAGTTCAGATGGGTCCGCCTCCAGGAGTGGGGGTGGGGACTGGCGTTATAAGTCCGGCGTCAAACCCGCACCTTGCTATGGTTATGAGCGCCGCCGTTTCTGGTCAGCTAAATACATTCTTTACTGCGTCGAAGATGTTTAATCTAGGAGACGCTCCAGCAGGGCCGCTAACTCCGCAGATAGCTATGTTAATAATGAACTTATCAACGGCCTACGGATCTATCGTAGGGGCGGTTACCGGTAATGTGGCTTATGTAGGTTCGGCGTCGACTTCGGCGGCCGCTACTACAGGTACAGGTAAATTTATATAGGGAGAAGCTATGTCAGGTAAGTGGGAAAAAGGCGGAGTAGATGCGACGGCACTAGTTGATCTTATGCAGCAACTTAAGGATCTGCATGCAGTAGTTTCTGCGCAGCGTGATCAAGAGATAGATAAGGCAGTGGGGCTAGGAGAAAACATAGAAGTCCTGGTCGACTATAATCAAGTCAGTAGAGAGGCTGCGGAGAAGGTTAGGGCAGCGGCAGAACAACTAAAGAAGGCAAAGGCTAACTTTAAGAATGGCTGAATGGACAAAAATAGAGGCCAATACCGACCAGCTTACGGAGGTTATCCGTGACGTTGGTGACGTAGTAGGTCAAATTGCCGGTATTCTCGAAGCGGTAGCCATTCTATTAGAGGCCATAGCAGAACTTTTAATTATACCGACAGATCTGCTGAAAGCTCTACTCAATCAGATCCTCAGAATGCTTGAGGATATTGTCCTTACATTTCTCCAGAACAACATAGCGTTCTGTTTTCACTCAAATATAAACTTTGATTTTGAGTGGAGCTGGAAGCCTAAAGGTATACCAGACGGGGAGTTGGATGCAGGAGGGGCTTCGATTAGCGGGGCGACCGTCCACTCTGACTACAACCCAAACTATACTGTTGACGGTGATCTACCTTGGAAGGGCACCGGCCTAGCCGGTTGGTTGTGGGAGATAGCGGCATCAGGCCAAGACAAGACAGATCCGTGGCGCCCTCAGACAGATGCGGACTCTAAGACCGGGGCCTTGATAGGAATAAAAGCGCTGCCTGGGTTTGACGGCCTAGAGGGGCTACTCCCCCTGTTCAATAATATTTTCTTCGATTGGAAAGTAGATAAAGACAAGGAGTACACCAAGGAGTATTGGGAAGATATAGCAGATAGCTGGCGCATGAAGCCTATGAAACGCCTCGGGTCTGCTATGGCGGCATCGATCATGGGCGATATGGCAGACGGAGAAGGGGAAATCCGGGTTACCATGGATGGGGTAAAGAAGTACCTATTCAACCAAATGGGTCCTGCTAGCCCGTTCGGAGGGCCTGACGAAGGAGATAAGCTACAGTACTTTATGGGCTCTATGCCTGTATGGCGTAGCGTACCTCTAGCTGAGATATTGGGGCCGCCAGTAAAGGCATTCTTTGAGGCTTTACGAGAGATAATAGAACAGCTCAAGTTTCCCTCAGATGATTACCTAAAAAGACTTGTTCTACTGATAGCTCGAAAAGTACAGCAGCTTAGCGAGCTGCTGAAGAAGATCGAAGAGGTAATCATGGACCTCGCGGATCTTATTGACTTGATTACTGACCTTGATTGGATCTACTTGCCCATAGAGGCAGGCGGTATGCAGGGCTTGGTAACTAGAGCGGTTGGTGCCGAAGGATTTATGGAACTAACGCAAGGTGAGTCAAAAGTAGCTACAAGTGATGGTAGAGTAGTGTTACTATCAGAAGCCACTGAGTCTGATTTAGCTGGCGGAGAGATTCGTCAAACAGGCGGTATAGGAGAGACGGGCATCGTTTTCGGGTTCGTCGCGCTTTGGAATACAGAGGATATGGGTAAGAAAGTAGAACAGTTGATGGCGCTAGTTACCGGAGATATTGCAGGTCTGTTAAAGAGTCAGTACGAAGGCAAGATTAAAGCTATTGATGAGGCCGCTACTGGCGTCAGAAAGGCGTCGAACCCATCAGAAGATGTATGAGGTATACATGTCCACTAAACCACTTATTTATTCCCCAGAAGTAACTTTCGAGAAGGTTGCTTCTACTGCACGATTAGAGTCGGACGCCAATGAGTGGCCTTCTGAGATCCTTAAAGTGGCTTACAAAACACTTCCGTATCTTAGGGCTTACGAGGTAGATGTTGATCTAGATAAGATTGACGAAGCTAGAGGGTACGGCATCGGGAAGCTGTTGATCTACCCAGCTCGTATGACTAAGCAGGCAGCTGCGCAGCAAGAGCGGCTGATCTCCTTTCCTGTAATAGTAAAGGATCGGGAGATGTCTCCTCTTGATGTTTACTCACACAAAAACACGATGCATCCAGAGTCAGAGGAGGCTGTAGAGAGCCTTCTTTTCCGCCCCGACTTGTTTGAGAGCAACGCAAAGCCAAATACATTTGGTGGCCACGACTTAGGCGGCCAGATCAATCCGCCTACAATGAACCTCCGACCAAATACAGGTATTCAGAAGCTTTCTTCTGTAAACTTATGGAAGGCGGCTCTCCCAACATTTCGTGATGCGGACGTAGACTCTTTTAAGAAGTCTGTGAGCAACAGCATGGGAGTAAAGATTGCTTTTGCTACTAGCGAGGTACTTAAAGCCATCGTTGAAGATCTTGCAGACCACAAAGAGGTTACTGCATCGGATCTTGCTAGTAGTAGGGTAGAGTCAACTCCTCCCTCGACTGTTCAGTTTGTTGCTGATGGTATGGGGTATCGAGTAAAGACGGCAAGCCATCGATGCTATGCGCCTACCGAGAAAACCATAGATAGATTTGAGGCGGAGGATGTCCTGTCTAAAGAGGCGATGGACCGACTCAAGAAAGACGGCATTCTTACCCTTACTGTGGATCCCATCGAAGAGTCCTTTACTGTTAAAACTGCTCAAGAGGCCAACCGCTTCGGTGTTTACTCTACTCGAGTAGGCAGTAAGGACGTTGAGGGCGTTGTCGTACCTCGGATGATTTCCCTAGAGGGCAAGGAGCTTGACCTTCAGGTATTTGCTGGGGAAGGTGAGCACGCCGTCCAGGAGAA
>MDSZ01037149.1_pt1 | contig 25281 bp, 27 predicted proteins | sample 811201 | NCBI WGS metagenome assembly MDSZ01 (sample SAMN05326647, study PRJNA326480) | marine metagenome | isolation source: seawater | place: Indian Ocean: North | collected 2010
GTCTTAAGACAAAGTACCATCGGCGCTGAAAGGCTTGACTTCCGAGTTCGGAATGGGATCGGGTATTGCCCTTTCGCAATAATTACCAGGCAAATTTATATATTTAAGTTAAATTAAAATGTCAAGCATGAGAATATACTTAATTTATATTCTTAATTGAATATCTATGAAAAAAACTAATAACTTTTTTTATATTTAAAACTCTTTTTTGTTACCTATCTTAAAATTAAATTTTATAAAAAGCAAAACTATACCTAAGTTATACCAAAAAAAAATTCCATAAAAAGTTGAGAAAATGCTACCACTACTTCTTAATGGAAACAGGTAAGCTAGTAATAATAAAATACTACTTACAAATATTGGCTTTTGAAAAGTTTTTATATTTAAACGTCTTTTGTAAACATAGTAAAAAAAATAAAAGATAAAAATAAAAAAAAGAAATAATCCAATTAAACCTGTTTCACTTAACAATTCAAAATACAAATTGTGTGGGTGAGTTGAACAAAGACGTTTTTTATCAATAAAAAAATCTTGATCATCTTCATTACAAACTACTCTAAAATTTTTGTTTCCTACACCAGTAAACTTATTTTCAGACCAGATACTTAATGCAGATGAAAATAATCTTATGTGATCATTATTTTCATATCTATTAATTTGATCATAAAAATTATTTACCCTATTTTGAAAATTTGGAATATTAAAATAGGAAATTATTGTTATTAAAATCACTCCAATGTTCAAGAATAATGATAATTTTATATTAAATAGAAATAAATTTAATAGCATTAAAAGAGTGAGAAAAATTAAAAGATTCATTCTTTCACCAGATAAAATCATTGCGAGAAAAATACTTGAAATGAATATAATTATATAAGTTCTATATATAGGTTTTGAAAAATTAAAAATTGATAAAAAGTAAGCAATAATCGGAAGTGATAAATTTAGAATAAATGAGGCTACAATCGACTCATCTCCAAAAATACCTGAAAATCTGTTGGAATTTATAATTTTATTATCGAAACCAAATATATTTATCCCATCGTTTAAAAATTGATAAATAATATCTAAACTAACTAAAAATAATAATATCGATTGAATAAATAGTATTTTTTTGAGACTTTTGAAATTTTCTACATAAACTAAGATAAATAAAGAAAACGTCAGAAATTTTATTTGAAATATACTTGATATAAGTGAACTTTTTTGATCCTCAGCAAAAATAGAATTTAAAACAATAAATGTTAAAAAAAGAAAATATAAAAAAATCCAATTTTGTTTTTTTATTTTTGATTTTATTTTATTGTAGTTTAAAAAAATAATACACAAACATATTGCTAAATATAAGTTGATTGAAAAAGATCTAGAAATAATTATTAATGGAAATAATGCTATTGATAATTCATAAAAATTTAATTGTTTTAAAATTTCATAAATTTTTTGTTTATTCATTAAATATAAATAAAAAGGTAATTAGTATTACATGATTTTTTAAAATTATGATAATAGAATAAATGCTTTTAACATGTTCAATTTTATCAACAATTATAACTTTCTACTTGCTTAAAATTTATGGAGCACTAGCAAAAAAATATAAAATTTTTGATGACAAAAACCTAAATTACGCTTTTAAAAAAACCATTACTGGTTCAGGGATCACTTTCTTTATTACTTTTCTTATTGGAAATTTATTTTTATATTTCTTTTATTCTGAGATAAAGGAAATTTATCCTAATAGATACTATATTTTTCTTGTATCCATATCAATTTTATCAATATTATGTTTTATAGACGATTTGCGTTCACTTGATCCAATTTTTAGATTAATTGTTCAATTATTAGCAATATATATTTCGATTGTTTGTTTTGAATTAAATGAGATAAATTTTAAATTTAAAATTGTTATTTTAACAGTGGTAATCTTATGGATTTACATACTAAATATTACTAATTTTATAGATGGTTCTGATGGATTTTTAACATTAAACATGTTTTTTTTCTGGATAGGTTTTTCTTATATTTGCTATGTTCTGGAATTAAATTTATTTTCTAAGTACTTTTTGTTTATACTTCTTCCAATTATTTTGGTTTTTTTTTATTTTAATAAGCCAAAAGCTAAGTTGTTTATGGGTGATGCAGGAAGTATTTTTTTCGGATATTTAACAGGGTTTGCAATAATTGAGCTTTGCATTGAAGGGCATGTTTTTTTAGCTTTAAGTTTATACATTTATCCCATTCTTGATTGTTCAATTACATTGTTTAAAAAGGTGTTTATTAAAAAGATAATGCCATGGGTAGGATTATATGATTATTATTTTTTAATTCCCGTGATGCAACATAAATCAAACCATAAAAACCTTTTATATCTCATAAGTGTATTTTATATTATAAATTCTTTTTTTATTTATCTACAAATCAATTTAAATAAATTATTTATACTTGCGAGTTTAATATGGACTATTATAATTTTAATTGTTTTAAAATTTGTAAAATTAAAAATTTTGAGACGAAAAATTTCAAAACTTTTTTAATTTATACTTCATAAGTGAATTTAACCCTATAGATATAAGGCTTATTAAATTTTTAGTAAAATTTAATTTAAAGTAATTTCTATTTATTTTCCAAATCCAAATACAGTTTCTTATTCTATTGCTGGAAATTGAACTTTTACGAACTCTGTAAATAGTTTGGAATTCTTTTAAAGGTAATGATTTTCCATTTTTCATTAATAATTCAGCTTTGAATATGTAATCATCAAAGCCAAATCCCTTTTTTTTAAATTTTAATTGCTTTAAATATGACCTCTTTACCATCATAGAACTAGTTGATATTGAAGTATTTCTTATGAATTTGTTGAAATTATTTAAATCACTCATGGCTACTTTTCCTATTGAGCTACCATATTCGTCTATAGTTTCATAAAAAGTATATGAGAAATCTAAATTTAATTCTGTCATAAAATTAATTTGATTTAGCAATTTGTTTTTTTTCCATACATCATCCGAATCTAAAAAACATACATATTTTGAGTTAGTGCGCCTTAGTCCCAAATTTCGAGCAAATGCTGGGCCCATATTTTTTTTTAAATTGAGTATTTTTAATCTGTCGTCAAATTTTCTAATCTCATAAGGAACTTCTTCATTGGAAAAATCATTAATCAATAAAATATTAAAATTTTGATAGCTTTGTAAAAAAACAGATTCTAAAGTTTCATAAATATATTTTTTTGAGTTATAATAAGGTATTATAATATCTATTTTTTCACTTATTTTCTTTGTCATAACTTTTTCCTAGATCTTAAATTAACTAAAAAAAAGTATAAAAATAAAATTAAGAGTATGAAAGGTGAATTAAAAATCCTAAAGCCAACAAATATCATTGAAATTAGAATATGATAAAAATAAAAAGTTAAAATATATAAGTTATAAAATTTTAAATTTAGTAATAATAAAATTAAAAAAACAAAATTTATAAGAAATATTCCAAAATACTTATAGTCTAAATAAGCAAAAGTTAACAGTCCCAGACCCCCCGGTGGTTTTTTGTAATCATACAAATTAGCAAGCTCATATCTATAATCATACAAAGATATTTCATGAAATTTATTTATTATTCTTTTAAAAAAAGTGGATATAAAAATTTTTATTAAGAAGTGATTTCTTTTAATCTCATTCTCCTCAATTTTACTAAATAATAAATCACTGTTTTGTTTTGCTGAAGTTGCGTAGTAAAAAAAATTTAAAAAAGTGCTGTTATTCTTAATTATATCTCTAATATATAAATCGTTCTTTTTATGTAAAACATTTTTAAAAAATTTTTTATGATTCTTAGGATTCTCAAATTGATTCTGTTTTTCAAAACTCGGCTTTGCATAATATCCACATTTATTTTGTAAGGAAAATTTAAAAAAAATTAAAAGTATCGCTGAAAATAAAATAATTAATATTGATTTAGAGACGATTTTTTTTTTAAATTTAAAAAATCTCAACAAATAAAATACAAGTGTAAATAAGAAAATATTTAAAATAGCATTTTTGGAATTTAAAAAATAAAATTGTAAAAAAATACCAATGAATATTAAAATATAATTTAAAATTAATATTTTTCGATCAACATTCTTGAATAATATATTTATAAACAACAAAACATATATTGAATTTATTAAAGAAGTTCCAATGGGGCTTAAAATAAAATAGATATCAGGCAAATCAGAACGGTTTTGAATCCATGTATATCTTAATCTATTTCCAATTGAACAAAGTAAATCTTTGGATGTATATTCAATAATAGGTAAGGCCTCTAGTAAATAATAGATTTTTATAATAAAAAAAAATATTCCTATTAATGATAAGATCTGAAAAAATTTTGTTATATTTTCATCAAACTCAATCTTTAAACTAATGTCTTTATCTTTAAAAAAATAGTATGCAGGTACAGCAATGATTAAATGAATAAACGAGTTTAAGATGTAAATTAAATTTACGCTCAGGAAATTGTAATTTTCAATATAAGAATAAGGAAAAAAATATTCTATGGTGATGAAAGAACAAATTACAATTGGAAATAAAAATATATTCGCCAATAAAATTTTTTTCATAGTGATTTTGTTAAATTTAATAATGATTCTTTAAAGTTTTTAATATTAATTTTGCTTACTAAATATAACTCACCCTGTAAAGAATTTTGATATAATTTTTTAAAAAATTTAATTTTATCGATATTTGTTTTTTTATAAACAAAAATATTTGATAAATTTTTTTTTTTTAGTTTATTCAATGAGAGCTTAGTAGTCTTTTCACTATTATAATAAGAATCAGAAAGCGGTACTATTTTTTTGTCTAAAATTAATGCCTCGAAACCTGATTTAGAATTTATCGTAACTACAAATTTACTTTTTTTGATTACATCATAATTATTGATAAATGGATGGAGCAAACTCAAATTTTTATGTTTTTTCAAAATTCTTCTTAAATTTATTGATCCAGCCCTTGCTGGATGTTCTTTTATAACTACATTCTCATTTGCAAAAAAATTACATAATTTGTTGATTAAAGAAATTTGATCTTGAAAGTTTGGAGCACGAAGTGTTAATGCTATATCATTTGGCACGTGTAGAGGAAAATATATATAATTGTTTTTATTATTCAATTTTTTATATAAAGGTAGCATTAAGATAAAGTTTAAAAATTCCTTAAAATATTTTAATACAATTGATATGTTCTGAAAAAAAAACAAATCTATATCTAAACATAACTGAAGTGAAATGCTTGTAAACAAATCTTGATAAATTTCGTAATTTAAAATACTTAGTAAAAGGATTTTTAAAATGTTCAATATCTTTTTTAGGTATAAGAATATCTTTTGTTTTTATTTTTTGATTTATAATCTTAATAATTTTTTTTTCATCAACTCTAAAAAATTTATTTTTTAGTCTAAAATCTTGTAAAGAATTTTTACAACCATGAAATCTGCCATTAAAAAAAGATGGCTCTAAAAAATAGTGATCTAGTTTTTTCTTTTGTGAGTAAAGATAAGTCGCAATATTAGGTGAAAAGCCACCTAACTCCTGTATAATTACTCCTTTTTTGTTAAAAAGTTCTTTATCAATATTATACAAATCATTCACGAATTTAGATACTATTTTTTTATAGTTTTCTTTGCCATGATTTTCTATTTCATGGTTAAGAAGTTTTTTAACATCTTTAATATTAAATTTTTTAAAAAGTTTTATTTGTTCATAATTCGAAAAATTATTATTTGTTGATGTCATATCAATAATATATTTGTGATCTTTAATTTTTTTTACACTTTCACTGTCAAAGCATAAAATTCTAAATTTGTGTGCGTTAGATTTACTTTTACAGATACTTAACCAAAAAATAGTTTGGTTTATTGCAAGTGACGTAAAATAAATATTTTTAGACAATTTGAATTAAATTATTATTATGTAATCTGAATTTTTTGACATTTTTTAAATTAGAAATGTCTTCGTGAGTAATTATGACAACAGTTTTATTTTTCAAAAGTAATATCTTATCAAAAAATTTATAAACATAATCCTTATCAAAACCAGTAGTTGGTTCATCAAATATCAAGAAATTAGATGAATTGTATAAAGCTCTTGCAAAAGCAATTTTTTGTTTTTCACCTCCTGATAATACTCCTGAAATATTCTCATAGGTTGTTCTTTGTTTATTTAATTTTTCTAGATCACAAAATTTAATTAATTCAAGCATTTTTGAATTTTCAAAGTTTTTATTTTTATTTATAGAAATATTATTTTCTATAGTATCATTAATAAAAAACGGATTTTGGGATATGTAGCCAAAAAAATTTTTATCAATATTTATTTCTTTGTAATCATTGTCATTAAACCAAACTTTGCCAGAAATAGGATTTACAATCCCAGTCAATAAATTAATAAAAGTAGATTTTCCAGAGCCAGATGGTCCTTGAATTAAAATTTTATCACCCTTATTAATCACAAAGTTTAATTTGTTAAAAATTTTTTTTTTATCATAATTAAAACTAACATCCTCAAAAAATATTTTGAAATCTTCCACATTGATATTAATTTCAATTTTTTTACTATTCTGTTTTGTTTTTGAGTCTTTGATACGATTATAAAACACAATTAATTCTTTGCACATTGGCTCAAGTGAATTTAAAACATTTATATTATTCGCTATTTTAGAAAAATTTGGATAAAACCTTAACAGTATCATACCTAAATAAACTAAATTTTGTTTTTCGTATCCTGCAAAATTGTTTGATTTAAGTATAAAGAAAATTGAAATTAAAAAAAAAGATACAATAAATAACTCATAAAAATATTTAAAAGAAGTTTGAAAAAATAGATATTTTTTTAGATATTTTGAGTTTTTAAAAAATGACTTATATAATATTTCACTAAATTTCTTTTGATTTCTCGATATTAATATTTCCTTAAACAAACCATGCAAATCTTTAGAAAGTTTAAAAAGATTTCCAACATAATGGATTTGTTTTTCAAAATTTTCTAAACTAAATTTTTTTAATATTTTTAATAAAAAAAAGCTAAGAATGATAATTATTGTGAGAGCAATAAATACCTTTAGTCCTATAATTAAATAAACTGTTAGTATTAAAAAGAAACTTATTATGATTTCGTTTAATAAATTTAAAAAAGAATTTGAGTAAATAAAATAAGACTTTTCTAAATTATAATTTATGTTTTTTGAAAACTCTTCTTGTGAAAATCTTGAAAACATAGAATGCTCCATGTTAAGAAAAATATTGGAAATATTCGCAGTTTTTGATGAATATTGCTTTGATATAAAAAATAATCTTAGATAATTAGACAATACATTTAAAAAAAACTTTAACAAAAAAAGACCAATTAACAAATATATAACTTGGCTCAAGCTTTCAAAGCTCATATTAATTTCATTTATGTCTAAGAGCTTTTCTAAGAATTTGTTTTTTATTTCAACGTTATTTTGATTGTTTACAAGTGCATATCCAAAGGCACCTAAAAGCATTATTGACAAAATATCAAAAATCCCTGACAAAAAGCTTATAACCAATGTAAAAGGGAATATTAAAAAATTATTTTTATCCTTAAATAAAAGAAAGTTTATATTTTCAAAAAGTTGGTTGAACATTTTTTTTTATTCTGTTGGATGTTAATGACAAAAAACTTGACTTAAAATATTTATTTAGTTTGCTGTTATTATAGTTATTTTTTTTAAGAGTTTTTACAATTTTTTTTTCTAAATTATTATTATTAAAGTGAAAAAAAGTTATGTCCTTGTACATTTTTTTAATTTTTGCTCTGCAATTTTTTAATATTTCATCTTCATAATAAAAAACAGGAATTTTTGAACTAACAGCTGATAATATTAATGTTGAAAAGTAACCATACAATAGATCTATTTCTTTATATATATATCGAAATGACTTCTCAGTTATTGAATAATTTTTTATATCTAAATTTTTTAACATTTTTTTTAGTTCTAATATATTGCTGGCTGGATGAGGCTTTATAATTAAATTAAAATTCCACTGAAGATTTTTTAATGGTTTAAGATATTTGATCATTTCTATGTAAGATGTAGTCCCTACTGAACTTAAAATTTTTTTGTGAGCTGGAGCAAATTTTCTTGGAATAACCAGTATATTTTTTTTTTTATTTTTTTTTCTTATTTTTTTTTTAGGTTTTAAAAAAGGGTAACTTACACAGTTACATTTGTGTTTTTTTAGGTTTAATTGTTTATTCATCCATGGCTTTTCATCATTAAATGAATACCAAAATTCAAAATTTTTTGAATTATTTACTATTATTTTTGAAGTATCTCCGTAACTTTCCAAAGTTCTGTTAATATAATGCGGCCCATGTGGGTACAAAAAAAAAATAGATTTTGGATTAAATTTAACGATCTTTTCAAAAATATTTCTTAACAAAGTTGACAAGATATTCCTTTGCGAAACAAAGTAAAAATCTGATTTAAATTTATTTAACAGTTTTTGATCATAAAAAAAAAAGAAAATTGAGAAAAAAAATAATTGTTGAATTTTGATTTTTAAATACTTTAAAATATATGTTAAGTTTTTTGAAATATTAAAGTCTTTTTTGTTAACATAATAATTCAAATCCTCAGTTAAGTAATTATCATTATTAAAATACGTTCTAATTTTAGACTTTAATGAAATATTAATTTTTAATAAATCAATAATATCGTATTCTTTTATTGACATTTTTTTTAAACTTTTCTCGAATAATCTATCTTTTTTTCTAATTGTGTATTTTGAAAAAGATAAGTAAATAATATTTAAATTTACACCTTTATTTGTTTTTTTCAAAAATTCGAATAATGGAAAAATAAAATCAATGTCACCAATATTTCTTGGGATTATTGCTGTAAAAATTTTTTTTTTAATCATAAAAGAAAGTTGAACTTTTGAATTAAAAAATTATAAATCCTTATATGAGAAAAACTTTAAAAGTCAAAACGGATAAATTATTTACAAATATAACAAAACAAATTTCAAATTTTAGTGAAGAGTGGAACAAAACAGGTATTGTAAATATATATTCAAAGCACTCTACTGGTTGTATATGGCTAACTGAAAACGAAATTTTACATCATGCTGATGTAAGATTTTTTCTTGATAAATATGTTCCAATTAAAAAAGAACCTGAGGGTAATCAAAAAAATGTTAAATATCTTCATGATTTAATTTCATTGCGTCAAGATGTAAAAAGTGATGAAAGAGTAAATGGACATTCTCATTTAAGGAGTCTATTTTTTAATTCATCTGAAACTGTGCCTGTGGAAAAGGGTAAACTTATTTTAGGAACATGGAAGCAGATCTTTTTTGTTGAGTTAGATCCTATTAGAGACAGAGAGATTGTTTGTTCATTTATTCCTTCTTAATGATTTTTTTTATTATAATTAAAAAAAAATCAGAAAGAATCCAAAATAAAAATTTTAAATTAATAAAAAAAAAACAACTTTGGAAACACTTGCTTGATAAATTAACACGATATAAAGTTTTTATAGATACAGATAGTGAAAAAATAATTAAATATTGTAAAAAATATTATCCAAACGTTTTTGTGTATAAAAGAGACAAAAAATTTATTGAATTTGAAGATAAAAAAAATAATAAAATAAGTCCCGTGCTAATGATGATAAAAAATTTTCTCAAAAATTATATATTTGATGATAATCAGGTTGTGGTAACTACACATGTAACATCGCCGTTTTTAAAACTAAAAACTATAAGGAAGGCTAGTAAATATCTGAATAAATATGAGTTTGTTCACTCAGTAACCGAGCATCATGAATTTGCGTGGATAAAAAAAAACAAAAAATTAATAAAAATCAATTTTGATAAAAAAGTAAAAAAAACACAAAATTTAGATCCTATTTTTTTTTCAAACGGTGCTTTCTTTATTTTCAAAAAAAAAAGCTTTATGAAATATAATAATAGACTTGGAAATAAAAATTTTTTTTATAAAATAAATTATCCTGAGTCTATAGAAATAGATAATTACAACGATCTTAAACTTGCAAGAATGATATGAAGTTAATTGATGTAACATTGAGAGATGGCGGGCACGCTGTAAAATTTAACTGGAGTTTTAAATTAGCACAAGAATATTATAAAATCTTAAGTAATATAAATAAAATAAGTTTTTTAGAGCTAGGTTACTGGAAACAAACAGCAAAATCTAAACATCCTTTCTATAATCTTGATCAGAACAAAATAGATAAAATCACAATGGGTAAAAACTTTAAAAATATTTCTATAATGATTGATTATCATTATTGTTCAAAAAACTTGTTAGATTATCCAACAAATAAACAAAAAAAAATTGGCATGATAAGAATGACGTCTAGAAAAGAAGATATCTCAGAAGCTTTAATTTTTGCGCAGAAATTAAAAAAATATTCAAAACTAAATGTTAGTTTTAACGTTTTCAATACAACCAATTACAAAAAGAAGGAATTAGAAAATGTGTGTAAAAAAATATCTATGACTAATTTAGATTTTGTTTATTTTGCAGATACACATGGAGACATTAACTTAGAAAACATGTTTGATTTTTTTAAAGACCCAATCAAGATACTAAATAAAAAGGGGAAAGGTGTTGGGTTTCATCTTCATGATCACTCAGGGAAAGCATATTACAATTTTAAAATGTTAAAAAAATTTAACATAAAAATGAGTGATACTTCAATTAGAGGTATGGGTAAAGGCTTTGGAAACTTAAGACTAGAAAATGTAATAGAAAAAAAATACCTGGTCCAAATTGTAGAATTCATTAGAAAGTATGAGGATAAATTAACAATGTATCAAGATCCTTATACTTTAATATCTTCAAAGTGGAAAGTTTCTGATAATTATGCAAAACAAGCCAGAGAAAATAATATATCGATAAAAAAATTCGACTTGATTTGCTCTAAAATAAGTGGGGTGAAAAAAGATAGCTTTGATAAGACGATTTTATTTTAATGAAAAACAAAACTATTTTTTTGACTGGGAATAGTTCAGGATTAGGAAAAGCATTAAATAAAAAGCTAGTTAAAGAAAACAGAATTTATAGTATTAGCAAATCAAAATCTTCATTTAATAACGAACAACATTTGATTTTTGATTTTAATAAAGTCTCTAATCTATACGAAAAAATGAGGAGATTTGATAATATTGAAAAAATAGATTTTTTAATTCTAAATGCAGGAGTGCTAGGTGACATAAACAAGTCTTTTAAAACTAAACATACTAACTTGCAAAAAGTAATTAATATTAATCTTATTTCAAATAAAATAATTTTAGATTTCTTCTTGGAAAAAAAAGTAATAATAAAAAATGTAATTGCAATTTCCTCAGGGGCAGCATTAAATCCAAAAGAAGGATGGTTAGAGTATTGTGTCTCTAAATGTGCAATGAAAATGTTAATAGATGTTTACTCAATTGAAAACAAAAGAATAAGTTTTTTAAACCTATCACCAGGGATAATTAAAACCAAAATGCAAAAAAAAATATTTTTAAATAAAAATGATATTGACTCACTTAAAAAATTTAAAAAATTGTATATAACTGACAAAATGGACTATCCAGATACAGTTGCAACAAAAATTATTAATTATTTAAACTCTAGAAAAGAAAAAAAAAAAAATTATGTTGATCTTAGAAATATTAATTAAAAGTGAAAATTAATGTTTATTGACTTTCTAATATAATTATCGTGCATGTCTACCTCATCAACTGAATGCCAACTACGCTCATTTTTAACAAAACCATATAAATGATTACCTTTAAACTTGGTTTGAAAAATTTTTTGGTTAGATTTATCTTCAATAAATTCTTTCTCTAGATTGCCAAATTGGTGAATATTAGAAAAATTTTTTGTATTAGATTTCCAGAAAATTGTTCCTATTTCTTCCTCTTTTTTTTTTAATTTTTCCTCCTTATCCTGATATTCTGGAAAATAAAGCATTAATGACAATAATTTGCTAGGATTATCAGTATGAGGAACGATTTTTCCAGAGTTTAAGATATATGAGTATTCAATCGTTACATTTATTTCTTGATTAAAAAAGTTATTTATCTTTTCTTTTTTAATTAATCTTGGTCGCTTTAGTAATTTAATTAAATCTTTAATATTTCTAAATTTTGATTTGATAAAATGAAAATATAATTTTTTATAAATGAAATTTATAAAATCTTGTGAAATTACAGTTTCATCCAACTTTTTCATAGCTATATTTTTTTTTAAAAGTTCGTGATAAATGGACATTTCATTATTTATTACAAATTTTTTGTTTCTCTGATCTTTTAGTATTTTAGTGTTAATATCACCTTCATTATTTAGTGGAAAATTTGTTGATAAATCTTTGTAAAAATCTTCGGAAAAAAAATTCTCACATTCGAACAAAGAAAAAGATTTAATATTTGAAAAGTTAAAATTTAAATTATTTAACATAAATTTTTTTTATTTTATTTTTCGTCCATTACTTTTTGTATAATTACATCTTTGTTAATTTTATGTTTAAATATTTTTTCTTCTAAGGATTTGTTTTGTTCAAACAGCATTTCTGAGGATAGTGACTTGATTTTTCCTTTATTGATATTTTTATCGATTAAAAAAGCATTGACACCAAGTTTTGTACAATAAATTAATTCATAATCAACTTTTTTAGCTGTAATCTCAATTGATTTTAAAGATGCGCCTGAAAATTGGACCTTTTGGTGAAATTTATATTTATTAAACTCTTCTGAGTATTTTGATTTTATATCTTTTAGACCTAATAATGAATTGTATTCTATTTCTATTAATCTTGGTCTTATTTCATCAATTTTTTCTAAAAAATATATATCATTTCCATCAATATCAATGCTTAAAAAATCTACTTCTTTAAAATTGTATAGAAAAGATTGAAAATTATCGGGGGTCAAAAACTTTTTGTGAAATTTAGAAAGATTTGTATCATTTATCCCCCAACTTTCTTTTAATAAGTTAAGTTGACTTGTAGATCCATCTACATAATTGCACTCCCACCCATAGTTTAGGTTCAAATTCAGAATATTTGATGTATCTCCTCCCGCGCCTATCTCAATTGCTCTAAAACTTTTTGGCTCAATCTCACTAAATACAAAATTTATAAATCCATCTGATCCGTCATTTGAATAGATCATTTTTTCATTTGACCTTAAAAACAATTTATAATTTAGGTCATAATTAGGATTTATTAACTTTGAGTAAAATGTGTATTTATTTGTCCCTATGTTATTTTTTTGTCTTAAAAAGTATAGATACATTTCCTTAATTTTTTTAAGAATAAAGAAAAATCTTCTATCAAAAATTTTTAAAAATTTGAATAATTTACTCATGCCATTTACCTATGATTATTATTGCTTTTAATTATTATGTCGCAAACTGTTCTAAAGAAATTTTTTCCACCATATTTATTCTCTAAAGTAATTTTAGCAAATTTTTTTACATCAGTCTGAGCATTTTCAGGTGCAAAGGATAGAATAGAATTTTTTTTCATAATTGGAATATCAATAATATCATCTCCTAGATAAACTACATTCTCAAGTTTAAGATTATATTTTTTAATAATATTATTAAATTGTTCCTCTTTATTCTTAATGCCAAAATAAGTCTTATTAAACCCAATTTCCTTTAATCTTTGTTCAGTTAAAATTTTATATTTATTATTTGAAGACAGGGCAAATAGTTGAATATTATTCTTCCTACACAACAAGCCTCCCTGTCCATCAGTCACTGAAAATTTTATGCTAGGTTCGTTATTTTTACTTAATATGACTTGTCCATCTGTTAAAACACCGTCAATATCCGAAATTATAGCCTCAATTCTTTTTGGAAAAAAAAATAATTTTTTATAAGCCAGAATTTTTGTTACAAAATTTAAATCTTCTTTTTCATCAATCTCAATAGATCTTCTCTCTGGCATTTCATAAAATCCTATCTTACCAAAAAGTCTGTTCTTATAATAATTAAATTTTTTTACTTTAAACATATAGAACGCTCCGTTCTCTACTAAATTTTTATTAAATTCTTGTCTCATTGGCCTTTGTTTATAATTGTAATTTAGTGACTTAATTACATCACTAGACTTTGTCCAAATAAATTTTTTTGATTTAAATCCTGAGAATAAACTATCTAGTGCTTTCTTTTTAATTAAATCAATAGAATTAACAAAATCTTTTTTTATTACCAAAGGAGAAGTTGCTTGAAGTAAGCAACAATAATTATAGTTTTTATTTACTTTTAATACTTCATTTATTACTATTTCTGTTGGTGCTTTATCTCCTGAGCTTTTTTTTGACCGTTTAAAAAAATCTATTTTTTTTTGATCAATTTTAAAAATTTCTAAATTTTTTTTTATTAATTTAAAGTAATTATTAGAATCTGAAGCAATAACTATTTTTGAAAATTTTTTTGATTTATAAGCTTCTATTAAAGAATAAAGGCATAGTGGAATATTATTAATTTTTTTTATATTTTTATTTTTAATTCCTTTGCTTTTAGATCTAAGTGGTATTATGCAAATATTATTATTATTTGAAAATTTTTTTTTCATTTTAAATTATTCCTGTATTTCTTTTAGATAAATGATAAAAGCAATTTATCAATGAAAAATAAATACTCAAAACCAATAGTGATTGCAGAAATAGGATGTAATCATAAAGGTGACTTAAAAATTGCAAAAGAAATGATTATGGTAGCATCCCAATCTGGTGCTGATTATGTAAAGTTTCAAAAAAGAGATAACAAATTTTTACTTGGAGAAGATTATAATAATCCACATCCAGTTCCAGAAAACTCTTACGGAAAAACATACGGGTTACATAGAGAGTTTTTAGAATTTAATATTAGTCAACACAAAGATCTATATTTAACTTGTAAGAAATACAACATCGGTTATTCAACCTCCGTTTGGGAAAAGAATTCTGCGGAAGAACTTATAAAAAGTAAAATACCTTTGGATTTTATCAAAGTTCCTTCGGCATGTAACCAAGATTTTGAATTGTTAGACTATCTAGGAAGAAAATTTAAAAAAAAAATACATATATCATTAGGTATGACCAAATATGATGAAATAAAAAGCATATATAATTTTTTTAAAAAATTAAAAAAAAATAAGGATATAGTTTTTTATTCTTGCACATCAAGTTATCCAGCCTCCTTCGAATCTTTATGTATTTTAGAAATTAAGAGATTAAAAAAGAATTTTAAAAATAACATAGATGATATAGCTTTCTCAGGCCATCATCTAGGTATATCGGTAGATATTGCTGCATATGTGTTGGGGGCAAAATTTATTGAGAGACATTTTACACTTAATAGAACCTGGAAAGGCACAGATCATTCAGCGTCTCTTGAACCTGAGGGCCTCAGAAAACTCTGCAGGGATTTAAAAAATGTGCATAAAAGTTTATCTTTAAAAGGAAATAAAGTTTTACAAGAGGAAATCTTTCAAAGAAAAAAATTAAAGAGATTTGTTAGTTGTAATTAAGTATTTTTTAACTAATTTTTTTAAATCTAAATTATTTAAGTATTTTGGATTATCTTTACTGTTATATGACTTTCCTAACGGGTATTTTTTATAATTTGAATAGAATTTGAGTATTTTTTTTAAAGAAGGATTTAAAATTGCATAATATCTTCCTAAATCAATTGTATTATAGCTGTCGCTTATAGTTATCATTTCTTCGTGCAATTTTTCTCCTTCTCTAATTCCTATAATATTAAAAGCATTTTTTTTATCTATTACTTTTGCTAAATTAATAATTTTAAAACTTGGGATTTTTGGCACAAAAATCTCTCCCCCTTGCATATTTTTAATAGCCCAATCTACCATTTTGACACCATCATCAAGTGATATATTAAATCTTGTCATTTCTTTATGCGTGATTGTTAATTTTTTTTTATTCTTAAATTGTTTTAGAAAAAAAGGAACTACCGAACCCCTACTACCAAACACATTGCCATATCTTACAACTGAAAATATAATTTTATTGGTGCCTGTAATATTATTTGAAGATGTAAATAATTTATCAGAACATAACTTTGTTGCTCCATATAAATTTATTGGAGCAGCTGCTTTGTCTGTTGAAAGTGCAACCACTTTTTTCACATTTGTTGATAATGCACAGTCTATAATATTTTGAGCTCCCAAAATATTTGTTTTTACAAATTCATTTGGGTTGTATTCTGCAGCGGGTACTTGCTTAAGGGCTGCGGCGTGTATAACAACGTCAATATTATTAAATGCTGAAACAAGTCTTGTTTTATCTCTAACATCCCCTAAAAAAAATCTTATATTGGGATATTTTTTTTCATTAAAGAATTGGGACATTTCAAATTGTTTTAATTCATCCCTACTGAATATTACTAATCTTCTTATTTTAGGATACTTCTTTAAAATATAGCTTGTAAAGTGTTTGCCAAAACTCCCCGTACCACCTGTGATCAAAATTGATTTATTATTTAAGCTCATTATTTTCATAAATATACTGCAAAAAAATAATATAAACACTTATTTTATCGTTGATTTAAAAAAAAAATTAAATATAGAATTCTATTTTATTTTTTATATTTGTAATATCAGTTCATATGATTGAAATATCGTCTATTTTTGAAAATATAAATATCTTAAAAGAAAAAAATTTTTTTAAAGATACGATATTAATGTTAATTTTCTCGTTGTTGTTAATATTAAATATTTATTTAATTAAGCAAAAATGGATTAGAAATTTTCATCAATCAGCAACTATCATAAGTCTTCCAATAATCACTTATTACATAACATTAGCAATAAGTGGTAATATAGCTTTATCTTTAGGAATGGTGGGAGCTTTATCGATTGTAAGGTTTAGACATCCAGTAAGGAGCCCACTTGAATTAACTATATTTTTTTTACAAATAAGCATTGGTATAATTACAACTGTTAACTATAAAATTACAATTTTTTTTGGATCTACAATTCTATCAATTATAAATTTTATTTATTTTACAAATATAATCTCAAAAAAAATATTTAAGATTAAATTGTTTGAAACTACTTTTAGCGAAATTAATAAAAAAAATTATTTAGAAATTGAGACATCAGAGAAAATAGATAGTTTAGATAATAACAAGTTATTAGATAATTATTCTTTTTCAAAGAAAAATGGTATCAATTCAAATATTTATATTCTATCTTCTGATGATAAAAATGAGTTGGATTATCTATGCAAAAATATTTCAAAAAATCATGAAAAACTTATTTTAAAAATATATAAACAGAATTATAAAAATAATTGAGAAAACTAGTTAATATTATCACAATACTTTTTTTTTTAGTTTTACCTAAAAATTTAAATGCAGAAGCTTTAAATTGTAAAAATTTAAATTATAACAGTATTAGTAAATTATCATTTATAGATATAAATCTTGATAAAAGTGAACAAAGAAAATTTTATAAAACGAAATTAAAAATATTAGTTTCAAAAAAAAAATATATTGAGAATGATTTTAAAAAATTTTTTAATGCCTCAATTATCTTTAATTTTATTGATGGTACAAATTGTTTAGTTAAGGGAAAAATAAGAATAACTGGAGATTGGAAAGAACACATAGATACATCAGATGTTAATCTTAAAAGTTCTATTTATATAAAATTAAATAATGGGAATATTTTTAACATAGTAAAATTTAAATTGTTTTTACCAAGAGAAAGGAAAAGCTTTAACGAGGTTTTTGTAACGAATATATTGAGAGAATTAGGTTTTATTGCACCTAGAACTTTTTTAACAGAAGTATCCTTTTTGGATGAAGAAAAAAAATTTGAAATGCTATTTCAAGAAAAAGATGCCAAAGAACTTCTTGAATATCATAATTTAAGGGAAGGCCCTATAATCGAGGGAAATGAAGAATATTTATTTTCAGATAAATTTGGTGAACTTTTTGATGCAGAAAACATTTCATTAGCAAAGCTAGTAAATTCAAATATTTCAATGAAAAATCAAGATTTGGGTGGCTCAATTGAAGCTTTGAATGTTATAAATAGATTTTATTTAAATCATATTTTTGAAGGTAATTTTAAAGAAAAAAATTTTGGTAATTTTGTTTTTCCAGAAGAAATTTCATCTTCAAAAAAACAAAAGCTAAAAAATAAAAAATATGAAATAATTATCAAAGCTCTTGGAGCAACACATGCTTTAAGACCTCACAATAGAAAGTTTTATTATAACAATATTATTTCAAGTGCATATCCAATTTACTATGATGGTATGGCAAATATTTTACAAAAAAAAAACATCAATCTAAATAAAAAAGATCTTTTTTTAATAAATGAATTAATTGATGAATTAAAGAATTTAAAAAGAAACGATTCTTTACAAAGTAGAATCTTCGAGGCATCAAACATGAGAATTGATAAAGAAAAATATAATAAAATGTTAGATCAAATCATTGATAACCTTAAAAATGCAAATTTAGTTTTTAATTCTAAAGGAAAAAATAAATTTAAAAATAAACATTTTAAAAGTTTTATCAAAAATTTATCACTGTATAATAATAAATTTGTATTAGCATTCCATGAGCAAAAAAATATATTCATATATTGCGACGTAAAAATAAAAAATTGTTATAAAAAAGATGAAAAGTTATTAAATATAAAAAAATTATTTGAAGGAAGTTATAAGAAAGACGACAAATATGTAATATTTGTAGGACATTCAAGCGAATATAACTTAGACAAGACTTATACCAAAGAGAAGAAATTTAAATTTATTGAAATCGATAATTCTATAAAAATAAAATATAAAGATGTTAAATTAAATTTTAGTGACAACAAAAAAATTATTGATATTTATGTGAAGGGAAATAATCCAAGAGTAATTTTTTTTGAATCTGAATTGAAAGATAAAACAATAAATTTTATCAATAATTTCAAAAATAGTAAGCAACTTACAAATACAAATATTGATATTAATGGTTTAACAGGATGTATAACAGTTTATGATTCAAAAGTAAGCAATCTTAGTTTAAATTCAAAAAATGCAATATGCGAGGATGCAATTAATATAATTAACTCTGTTGGACATATCAGAAAAGTTGAAATTAATAACTCAATTTCTGATAGTTTAGACTTAGATTTTTCAAGACTTGCAATTGAAAACTTAAATATTTTAAATTCAAAAAATGATTGCTTAGATGTATCTTCAGGTGAGTACAAAATTGATTATATTTATGCAAGAAATTGCAGTGATAAGTCAATTTCTATAGGGGAAGGATCTAATGCTACTATCAATAATGCAAATTTGGATTCTTCTAATACTTTAATTGCAGTGAAAGATGGTTCAAAACTAGATTTAAATAATTTAGTTTCTGAAAACAATGAATTTGAGACCTGTATTGATGTGTACAGAAAAAAACAAGAATTTTCTGGATCCTTTGTAAATTATAGGAAAATAACAAAAAATTGTAAAAAGAAAATAAAAAAAGATAAGTTTTCCGTTATCCAAAATATTTAAATGAGTTTTAGAGTCGAAAATAAGTTTATTATTAATAACGAAGATATATTTAATTTCAAAAATAAAATAATAAGAAGAGGAAATAAACTTTTTGAAGATAGAATTGTAAAAAGTATATATTTTGATAATTCTTTTTTTTCATCTTATCATGATAGCACTGAGGGCTTATTACCCAGAAAAAAAATAAGAATTAGATCGTATGATAATGTTGAAAAGTTTTCTCTAGAAAAAAAAATTTCCTCTGTTGAGGGTAGATTTAAAACATCATATGAAATAAAAAAAAGCATTTATATAAATTATTTAGAAAATGGATTGTACGACTTAGATTATAAAGATTGTCTTCCAGTTATTAGTGTTGAATATATAAGAAGCTATTACAATCTTAAAAATATTAGATTTACATTAGACAGAAATATTAAATACTCTCATTATCAATCAAATTTAAAAATAAACGAAAGCTATAATGTTGTTGAAATTAAAAGCACATCAGATTTTGACTTCGATATATGTTATATTTTTTTTAGTTATTTAACCAAAAGCAGATTTTCTAAATATACTAGAGCGGTAGATGCTTTCTCAGATATTTAATAATTATTTTCTATTTACTATAAAGAATATAAAAAAAATTTTCTTTTTTTCTTAAAATAACTTTTTGCGATATTTCCTCAAATATATCATGCTCACTAAATTCTTTAGTTTTTCTGGAAGTAAAAATTTTCTCTCCTAAATAGATTTTTGTTAACTTATCATAAAAAGTTTTAGGCAAAATTTTGTGTAAGAATACTTTGATATAGGTTTTTATATCGAGATTAAACTTAAATTTTTTTTTATTATTATTATAACTTTCTAATTCCTCTAAGATACACTCACTTATTCTAGATAAGGAATTTGAATCATTATTACCAAAAAATTTTCTAATTTTATCAGAATTAGAATTATTATACCTAATTGATAATTTTTGTATTTCAATATTATTTAAAAATTTATTGGCTTCTTTTAAATTTTTTGCTTTAAATCCTATCTCAGAAGCTAATGAAAATATGTCGACTTTATCGTCTATTAACCAATTTAATGATAGAGTTGGTATATTTAAAAATTGCGCCTCAATAGCAGTAGTACAATCAATATGAATTAATAAATTGGATTTTAATAGTGCTTTTATTGATGTCTTTGAAGTATCAAAATTAATATTTTCATACTTTTTAACTAGCTCATTATAATCTTCATTGTCTTCAAAAGGATGTATTCTTAAAATGAAATTTTTATTTGGATTTAACTTTACTAGACTGTCAATTGCTTCTATAAAATTTTTTCTTCTAATTAGAGATGATTTAAATTTGTTTTTTGCCTCATTTTCATCAATAAAACCAAGTTTTTGAATTTCATCTTTTTCTTTTGAGATCAGGTTAAATTTAGGTCTTGCATAAGCAAAGTTAGTATTTATCAGTATTGATTTAATGCCATTATCCAATATTTTTTTTCATGAATTCTTAAATATCCAACAACAGATGTTTTAAAAGGTATATCAAATTTTTTTCTTATATTTTCTTCTTGCGCCTTTCCCCAAAAAAGATAGTGATCAATATATTTAAAATAGTTTAAGGATTTCTGAAAAACTTTTTCTAACCATAATCCGTTAGGTCCAGGACATCCCTCACTATCATATACGATGTTTCTTTTTCCATAAGCAGACGAATATTTAATTCTGTTACAAAAATTAATTCTAAAATGATTAAATATTACTACCTTGACTTCACTCTTGAATAAATTTGATAAAAGGAATTGATCTATATAGTACGATGGTACTAGTACAATTTGGTTAATATTTGTGTGCAATATTAGATGTTCAGATAATTTAACGATCGATGGTAAATCTCGGCGAGGATGGTCTACTATTATTGCCAGCATGTAGAATATTTAATAGAAATCAAATAACATTAATATAAAAAAAATGAAAATAAATAAAAAAAAAATTATATGTGTAATTCCAGCAAGAGGAGGAAGTAAAAGAATCAAGGATAAAAATATTAAGCAGTTTCACAAAAAGCCCCTAATATTTTATTCTATCAAAAACGCTTTAAATTCTAAAATCTTTAGCGAGGTGTATGTGTCAACTGACTCTAAAAAAATACAGAAGATTTCCAAAAGATATGGCGCTAATGTTTCTCGTTTGAGACCAAAAAAATTTTCTGGTGATAAAATAATTACAAAAGATGTTCTTATAAATTTTATAAAAAATCTCAAATTTACTAAAAAAATTGACTATATATGTTGTTTATATCCCACAGCTCCATTAATAAATTCCTTAGATTTAAAAAATGCATATAAAAAATTTATGAAATCTAATGCTAACGCACTTGTCTCTGTTGGAAAATATAATAACCACCCTTTAAGAAGCTTTAAATTGTCGAAAAATAAATATTTAACTTTTAAATTCCCAAAATATCAAAAAAGGAACTCGCAAACTTTAGAAACAATGTATCATGATGCTGGGGCTTTTTATTTTTATAAAAAATCTCAACTTTTTAGTCCCCAGCAAAGATTATATCCAAGAAAAACTATCCCTTTTATACTAAATCAAAGTAAAGTTGTTGACATTGATGATATAGAGGATTTTAAGTTTGCAAAAAAATTATTTCAAATTTCTAAAAAAAATTAAACTAATTTGTTTTGAAATATAGTCTACATCTTTTAAACTTAAATCGTAAAAAATCGGAATGGAAATGCAATTCTTAAAATAAAATTCTGAATTTTTATTCAATTTTTTTTGTGTATAAGGCAGATTTTTAAAAGCATTAAATTTGTAAGTGGGTATATAGTGTAATTGGGTTAGAATTCCTTTTTTTTTTAGTTGATCGTATAAATTTTCATAACTAATTTTTATTTTATTAAAATTTATTTTTAAAATTAATAAATGCCATGCAGAGTATTTATAAAATTTATAATTAATTATATCAACAACACCATTTTTAATAAATTCTTCAAAATTTTTGAAGTACCTATTTGCAATTTTTCTTCTTTTTAAAATAAATTTTTTTAAGGATCTTAATTGAGATAATGCCAAGGCACAATTAATGTCACTCAATCGATAATTTAATGAATTAAAATAAATTTCATATCTAAATTTATTTTTTTTTGTTATTCCATGAGATCTAAGAGTTTTTATTTTTTCATAGTAACTTTTTGAATTTGTGCAGACCACTCCTCCCTCCCCTGCTGTTATACTTTTAACTGGATGCAGTGAAAATATTGAAAAGTCTGAATAGTCACAATTACCAACATATTTTTTTTTATTTGATTTATAATTTGCTCCAAGCGCATGACACGCATCCTCAATAATAGTACAGTTAAATTTTTTTTTTAATAACAATATATCTTTGATGTCAATTGCTGGAAAACCACCTAAATGCATTAAAAAGATTGCTTTAATCTTCTTTAATTTGTTTTGTTTAATTGTATTTTTAAAACAATCATAATCTGATTGAAAAGATGTTTCGTTTACATCAACAAAATAAATATTTGCTCCCATTAACTTACAAATACTAGCTGCTGCTACGAAATTTATTGATGGAATTAATACGTTGTCACCTTTTTTTAAATTAATCGCCATAAGTGCAAGATGAATTCCTGCTGTTCCAGAGTTACATGAGATGGAAAAATTACAACCTAATATTTTTGAAAATTGTTTTTCTAAATCTACAACATATTTTCCTGTTGTTAATAATTCTTCATTTAAAGATTTTAATACCTCTTTCTTATCTTTAGTAGAAATAAAATGTTTACCGTAATTAAACATTAATTTTTATTTAGACAAATTTTTTGTTAGTGATGATATTTTTTTATCTAGTTTAGTTATATTCTGCATTATTTTCGAAGCTTCCTTAGGAGCATATTTAAATGCCAATCTCATCAAATTCATCCAATGTTTATTATTTTTTGATCTTATTTTTTGTATTTCATTTATAATTTTATCTTTATTATTCATTCAAAAAAAATATACACTAAACATATGATTAAAATAACTAAAAATATTAAATTTGATTATAACGAAGCACCAAAAATTATTGCAGAAATTTCTGGAAATCATTGCGGAAATAAAAAAACCTTTTTAAATCTTGTTAAATCCGCATGTGTTAATGGGGCAGACTTAATAAAAATTCAGACTTATGAACCTAAAGATATTACTTTAAATCAAAGTTACGGAAAATTTGTAATTAGGCATGGAATATGGAGAAACAAAAAATTATGGGATTTATATAAAAAAGCATGTACCCCTTTTTCTTGGCATTTTGATGCATTTGAATTAGCAAAAAAATACAAAAAACTAATCTTTAGTAGTCCATTTAGTATCAGAGCTGTTGATCATCTGGAAAGTTTAAATTGCAAAATTTATAAAATTGCCTCATTCGAGATCACAGATTTAAAGCTTATTAATTATATTGCCTCTAAAAAAAAACCAATAATAATCTCAACTGGTATGGCAACTTTCAAAGAAATAAATCGTGCTGTAAAAGAAATTACAAAATTTCATAAAAAAATAATTATTTTACATTGCATATCTTCTTATCCGACGCCTTTAAATAAAATTAATTTACAAAGAATTAATTTCTTAAAAAAAAAATTTAAAAAATATGATATTGGACTTTCAGATCATACAAATAATATATACTCATCAATTGCTGCAACACAACATGGAATAGTTGCAATTGAAAAACATTACAAACTAAATAATAAAACAATTTCTGCTGATAGTTCATTTTCAATTATACCAGAGCAATTAAAAAATTTAAAAAAGATTACTTTAGAGTTACATGAGTCAAAAAGAAAGAACAAGAATATTGAAAAAATAAGTAGGAACTTAAGAAGATCAATATTTACTACAAAAACTATAAAAAAAAATTTTAAAATTACAAAAGATAATATTGATACATTTAGACCCAATATTGGAATATGTGCGTCAGATTACTTTAAGATTTTAGGTAAAAAATTAAAAAAAGAAATTAAACCAGGTCAACCAATTTTTAAATCAGATATTTTTTAAATGATGTAAAATTGGTGTTTTCCATTTAATTTTTTTTAATTGGTTTTTTTTATGGAAAGTTCCTTTATTAACATTGTTTAATTTAGGTGTGTATTTTTGTTGATAAATTTTTTCAAATTTTTTAATGAATAAATTTTCTAATTGATCAAACATAAAATAATATACATCTTTAAAATTTGTATCTTTATTAATTTTGTATTTTATTTTTTTTTGGAAGATAATTTTTCCAGTATCAATTCCTTCATCAATTTCATGAATTGTAACTCCTAATGGAGTTTTTTCTCTAAAAGACCAATATATTGGATGTGCTCCTCGATTAAAAGGAAGATAAGATAAATGTAGGTTAACTATCGGGGTTCTACGTTTAGATAAAATTTTCTTTGGAATAATCCTTCTGTATCCAAAAGATATGATCAAATCGTTAGGACTGATATTTATTTTCTCGAGTCGTTTTTGCCTTAATTGAGTTACCGATAAATTTTTATATTTTAAAAATTTAATTATTTTGGTTTTGTTTTGATCGTAACCTAAAAAAAAAATTTTTTTCTTGTTCAATTAAATGCCTAATCTCAAGCGTTTGTAATATTTCATCTAAATCAAAATTCTTTTCAGTGCATAAATCAAGCCGATTGAGCTATTAGTACTGGTCAGCTACATGCGTTACCGCACTTCCACACCCAGCCTATCAACGTGGTGGTCTACCA
>MDSZ01160185.1_pt1 | contig 25276 bp, 22 predicted proteins | sample 811201 | NCBI WGS metagenome assembly MDSZ01 (sample SAMN05326647, study PRJNA326480) | marine metagenome | isolation source: seawater | place: Indian Ocean: North | collected 2010
CTAGAAAATGCAGAGCCATTAAAGATGTTGCGAGATGTTCGTAATGGTAAACTAGCTGAAACAGACTACTGGGCGTATCAAGACACCACAACGATGACTCAAGCCCAGACGGATTACCGTCAAGCGCTGCGTGACATTACAAACACCTACACATCCCTAGATGATGTTGTATGGCCTACAAAACCGTGAGGTGATTGATGGCCCCGCGTAGTACAGCAGATGCACACAAACGAATAGACGACATCGAGCCTCGCGTAACGAAGCTCGAAACCGAGAACCATATTCAATTCAAAGACATTTTTTACAGGCTTAAGCGGCTGGAGATGTTCCTGGTCGCTGGTCTTGGCGCAGTCATTGCGATGCTCGTAAGTGTTTTGATGAGAATGGGGTAGCGATAACCAGGCATAGGGAGGCCATAGAAATGAGGATGTTTAATGATAGCGGAATTAGCTGCGTTCAACGCGGCCTATGCCACCGTCAAAACTGCTATTTCACATGGTCGGGAGCTTTCGAGCTGTTTCAAGCATATTGGGATTATGGTTGGGGCCAAAGCCGAATTGGCCGAAAAAGCAAACAAGAAGCGCAGCGGATTTTTAACCAAGCTGCGTGGACAGGATGCCAACGATTTAGAAGAATTTATGGCGTTAGAAAAGATGCGCGAGGCAGAAGACCACTTGCGCCAAATAATGATTTATGCGGGTCGCCCTGGGCTTTGGGGTGATTGGCAAAGGTTTCAAGCGGAAGCAAGAAAGGAAAGACAAAGAGCCAAGTTAGAAGCAGAACAAGCGCGTGAACGTATGTGGGAGTACATCGGCTACTTTATGGGTTTTTTAATAATTTTGGCGGCGTGTGCTGGCTTCATTTGGTACATAGTTTGGTTGAGAGGTTGATAATGGCAATAGCAATGGAAAAAATTTTAGCTTGGAAGATATTACCGCGTTTGATGATGGCGGTTATGACCTTCATGTATATTCGTGTGATTGAGTGGTTTATGTCGTTGCCTGTTGATGCAATGACATCCCAGGCTACAGCTTTAACAGCAACTGTCACTGGCGCAATGACAGGCGCGTTTGCGGTGTGGTTGGGCAGTGAGAATAAATAGGTAGGGGGTATATGGCAGCCAAAATTAGCGAAAATACAGAAGTAGCATTACCGCTTCGTAACATTGTCTCGATGGTGGTTGCCGCATCTGTCGCTACTTGGGCTTATTTTGGAATTATAGAACGACTAAATCAAATCGAAACAAACATCACAATGATGAAGTCGGACTTAGAGCATAACACAGAGTTTCGCATTAAGTGGCCTCGCGGTGAGATGGGCAGCCTACCAGCAGATTCTGAGCAGTTTATGTTGATTGAACACATAGCCTCAGAGCTGGAAAAGCTGGCAACAGAAATAGAAGAAGGTCGTGCGCCTTATGACCAACAACAAAAACTGACGTTGGAGTTTTACGAAAAGAGGATAGCAGGGCTAGAAACGCAGATAGAGAAACTAAGAAACGGGAATAAATGATGGGCGGTATTATGAGCATAGTGCTTATTCTATACCTTGGCGGTGAGGCCATAGAGTACAGCCACCATGAAAATATTGCTGACTGTTTGGGTAAAAAGCGCAAGATTGAAAGGTTTGGCTGGAAGGACACTCGCAACACTAGATACGCCTGTGAGCAACGTGAAGTGGAGCTAGAGGTAGGAATAGACGGCAACCCGCAAGTTGTAAGGTTATTGGATTAAAGGGATGGCATACAAATGATACAGACACTGATTGGCCCCGTAGCAAGCCTGGCAAGCAGCTGGTTGGACGCAAAGACCACTAAGCAAGCAGCCGAAGCAAAGCTGAAGCTGACTGAGGCAGAGGCAAAAGCCAAGATAATGCTGTCTGAAAAAACGTCTGTAGCGGATTGGGAGCGCATCATGGCGCAAGGAACCCAAAATTCGTGGAAAGACGAGTACCTGGTTCTACTTTTCAGCATTCCATTAATTTTATGTTTTACAGGTGAATGGGGCCGAGAAACGGTAGCAGCTGGGTTTGCTGCTTTGGAGACTATGCCGGAGTGGTATCAATATACGTTGGGCGTAATCGTAGCTAGTAGCTTTGCGGTAAGGTCAGCAACTAAGTTTTTTAAGAGGTAAGGGATGGAGATGTGGCAGTGGATAATGTTGTTTTCGGCGGTAAGCCTCAACACTATCGTCAACTGCTATCGTCTTTACCTAGAGAAGAAAAGGATACTAGATGAGTGAAGCGTTAAAGTTTTTGCAAGAAAAGATAGGTTCAACAGCTGATGGTGCTTTTGGCCCCAACACTGCACGGGCCATCTGCGAACACTACGAGCTGAATCCAGTTCGAGGAGCGCACTTACTAGGCCAGGCATCGCACGAAAGCGCTGGGTTTAGGATTACAGAAGAAAACCTAAACTACAGCATTGCTTCGATGATGCGTGTATGGCCAAGCCGTTTTCCTACAAAGGAAAGCGCCAAACCGTATGCTCGAAACCCGCAAGCCCTGGCAGACCATGTATATGGCGGTAGAATGGGAAATGATGGCGAAGGCTGGAAGTGGCGAGGCCGAGGATTTTTACAGCTGACGGGCCGCGACAACTATTCTGCTTTTTCTACAGACATGGCGTTTCCCCAGGTGATGATAGAACCTGATATGGTTGAAGACTATTATGCGTTTGAGACAGCGCTGTGGTTCTTCGATAAAAACAAATTATTCGATATTGCCGATGAAGGCGTCAACGAAAACACCATTAAGTCCATTACAAAAAGGGTAAATGGCGGATACGTTGGTTTGGATGACCGCATTGAGTACACAAACAAAATTCATAAGTGGCTGTCAGCATGAGCAAAGAGAAACAACTTACAGACCTCGATAAGAAGATTGCGGCAGCAAAGCGTCAAAAGCTGGCTCTTGAGTGTCGCAATGACTTTTTGAAGTTTGTTAAGTTCTCGATGCCAGAGCCAAATGACCCTGACGACTTGGAACAGTCTATGTTTAAGGACGCGAAGCACCATCGCGCCCTGGCAAAAGTCCTAGAGAAAGTTGAAAAAGGCCATATTCCCAGGCTAATTGTTTCAATGCCGCCCAGGCATGGCAAGTCTGAGCTTATATCCAGGCGGTTTGTTCCCTGGCTGCAAGGCCGTGACTCATACCGCAACGTCATTTTTGCAACATACAACGAAGATTTTGCGAAAGACTTTGGTGCGGATGTCCGAAATATTATGTCCACCCCGCAATATCGCCAGGTGTTTCCTATGTTTGGATTCCGTAAAGGCGGTGCATCGAAGTCTCGAATCCAGACAAGCAATGGCGGAATGTCTGTGTTTGTGGGCCGTGGTGGCTCTATCACTGGTCGAGGCGGCGACTTTGTTATTCTCGATGACCCTATTAAAGACAGCATCGAGGCCAACAGCCCTACCCTTCGAGAGCAGCTGTGGCAATGGTTTACCCAGGTATTGATGACTCGATTGATGACAGCATCTGCATCTATCGTCATTGTGCAGACTAGGTGGCATGAAGATGACCTGATTGGGCGTTTAACAGACCCGACTAACCCACATTTTAGCGAAGAAGAAGCCTCGAAGTGGAAGATAATCAACCTACCCGCCCTGGCAGAAGACGAAGACCCACTAGGCCGTGAGCCTGGTGAGCTGCTATGGCCAGAGCGATTTGACCTGGATTTTATGGAAGCCCAGCGCAGACTAGACGCCAGGGGTTTTTCTGCTTTGTACCAGGGCAAGCCTACGCCGGAAGATGGTGATTTGTTCCAGCGTGACACGATTATTTACTACAATCGCAAAGATGTGCCGGACGATTTACGAATATATGCAGCATCCGACCATGCTGTTGGAACCGACAAGACCAGGAACGATGCAACCTGTTTACTGGTCGTAGGTGTCGATAAAAATGATGACATCTACTTGCTGGACTGTTGGTGGGAAAAGCAGCCTACCGACAAAACTATCAATGCCATGCTTGAGCTTATGAAGAAGCACAAACCCCTTATTTGGTGGGCTGAAAAAGGCCATATCAGTAAGTCTATAGGACCGTTTTTGCGTAAGCGCATGGCAGAAGAAAAGGTTTATTGCCGCATCGAGGAGGTGACGCCAGTACATAACAAGGTGCAACGAGCGCAATCTATTATGGGTCGTATGGCCATGAAAAAAGTGATGTTTCCCAAAGCAGCGCCCTGGACGCAAAAAGCCGTTGACGAAATATTAAAGTTCCCTAACTCGCGTCACGATGATTTTGTTGATACAATAGCCTGGATAGGTATGGGTCTTGCGCGGTTCGCTACACCAGGCGGAATCCGCGTTCAGCAAGATACCACACCGAAGGTTGGAACATTAGCGTGGGTAAAATGGGACGCATCACAAAGAAAAAAAGAGGAGCGGTTGCATAACGCAACTGGTGGATTCTAATGCACGAAGAAATGTTGATTGTTGCGACTGACGCATCCGAAAAGCCCGAACCAACCGAGAGGCGTAAAAAACTTGTATCTGAATGGATGGCCAAGCTGAAACAAGCAGAAGGCTTCCATGAAAAGGCTTTCAAAGAAATGAAGCGCGATATGGATGCTGCGCTAAAAGGCTTTGACGATACTGCCTGGAGCGAGGACCAGTACGTTGCAAACATTCTTCAGCGTCACGTTCAGCAGCGGACAGCTGCTTTGTATGCAAAAAACCCCAAGGCTGTTGCAAAGCGCCGTCAGCGCATGGAACACCAGATTTGGGATGGCAAGCCAGAAACTCTTATGACAGCGTACCAGACCTCCCAGGCAGCCGCGCAGTCTATGTTGCCTGTACCAGCTGAAGCCAGCGCGATTATTCAAGATTTTCAGATGGCTGACCGCCAGAACAAGATGCTAGATAATGTGGCGAAAACATTAGAATATTTATTTGATTATTATATGAAAGAGCAACAGCCTAACTTTAAGTCACAAATGAAAGCCCTGGTACGCCGAGTAATTACAGCTGGTGTCGGCTTTGTAAAAGTAGGTTTTCAGCGCGACCTAGACCGTTCACCAGAGGTTGCAGCTAAAATTAGTGATGTCCAGGCGCAGCTCGATTACCTACGCCGCGTTGCTTCCGAAGCAGCTGAAGGTGACATTGACCAGGACGATTCACAGATTGAGGAGCTGATGCTGTCGCTACAGGCTCTAATGAACGAGCCGATGATTACTGTTCGTGAAGGCTTGGTTTTTGATTTCCCAGAAGCTGACAGCATTATTGTTGACCCAATGTGTAGGCAGCTTCGAGGTTTTGTTGGCGCATCCTGGGTAGCACATAAGCTGTTTTTGTCGGCAAACGAAGTTAAAGAAATATACGATGTAGACCTAAAGAACGAATACAAGTCTTACGATATGAAAGGACGCCTAACTGGGCCAAACGACCCATATCGTAATAGAACATCATATGACGAGATAAATGGCGACAGCACAGCCAAAGGCTTAGTAAAAGTCTATGAAGTGTATGACCGCAAGACAGGTTTGCAATATTGCATTGCTGATGGCTACAAAGATTTTTTGCGTGAGCCAATGGCTCCAGATGTAAAGGTCGAGTGCTTTTGGCCAATATTTCCTCTGTTATTCAACGAGGTTGAGCATAAAGACCACCTATATCCGCCTTCAGATATATCGCTATTGCTGCCTATGCAGCATGAATACAATCGCGCAAGGCAGGGGCTGCGAGAGCATCGCCGCGCCAATCGACCTAAGTACGCAGCGCCAGCTGGTATGTTGGAAGAAGAAGATAAGGAAAAGCTGGCCACGCATCCGGCCAATGCCGTTCTCGAACTACAAGCCCTGGCAGCTGGTCAGAAGGTAAATGATGTAATTCAGCCCGTTCAACAGATTGGCATTGACCCTAATCTGTACGAGGTTCGCACAATATTTGATGACATTCAGCTGGTAGTGGGCGCACAAGAGGCTCAGTTTGGCGGGTTGTCGAAAGCTACAGCTACAGAAACCAGCATTGCTGAATCTGCTCGTATGTCGAGCATGGGCGCAAATGTTGATGAGCTAGACAGCTTTATGTCAGAGATTGCCCGTGCAGCTGGCCAGGTTATGCTGCAAGAGCTTTCGGTCGAAGAAGTAAAAAAGATAGCTGGCCCAGGTTCTGCTTGGCCAGAAATGACACGCGACCAAATTATGGAAGAAGTGTTCCTTGAAATTGAGGCAGGGAGTACAGGCAAGCCAAACCGTGCAGCCGAGCTGGCGAATATCGAGCGTATTATGCCGTTCTTGCTGCAAATGCCAGGCATCGACCCGAAATGGTTAGCAAAAGAATTGCTGAAGCGTCTGGATGACAAGCTAGACTTGACATCAGCCTTCGCAGAACAAATCCCGTCCATTGTTGCTATGAATCAGCAGCAAGGGCCAGGTACTGGTGACCCAGCATTGCAGGGCGCTCCAGGAGGCGGTGCAGATAATGCGCCGAGACAGTTACCCAGCGGTGGAGGACTTGCGCCAATGGGAGCTAATAACCAGTAACCATGCCAGCTTTGTTGATACATAGGACAAACAACGGTATATTAGAGATACGGCACTGCCGTAAGAAAGGACGAAAATATGGCTGAAGAAGTCAAAGAGCTGGACCCGTCCCCTGGCTCTGAAGAAGAAAACCAGGACGAACAAGCGCAGTCGTCAAGCGCAGAAAGCGAAACTGAAGAAGATTTGCTGAGTGTCGTACAAGATGCAATGCAAAATTCTGATGAAGCGGACTCGCAATCCGATGAGGAGTATGAAGGAGATGATGAAGAAGGTGAGTATTCTGAAGGTGAGATAGCGGCTTCGAGCGAAGACGATGACTCATTTGATGATGTACCTTTCCACAAGCATCCTCGTTTTAAGGAAGTTATAGACCAAAGGAACAGTTTTAGAGAGAGAGCGGAACAATACGACAAGATTACTGATTTTTTACAAACCAATAATCTGTCGGCTGAAGAAGCGGCCCAGGGCTTTCAAATCATGGCAATGATGAAAAGTGACCCAAAAGCTGCGTTGGAAGCGCTTAATCCGTTTGTTCAAAATCTGGGATTACAAGCTGGCATTACTATGCCGGACGACATCCAATCTAAGGTCAACGATGGCTACCTGGACGAAGATGCAGCGCGAGAGCTTTCTGAGCTTCGAGCTACCGCAGCCCGTGAACGCGAGATGCGGCAGCAAGTAGAAGGAAGGCAGCATCAGGAACAGGCGAAAGCACATTTGCACAATTTGGCCGCCACCGTGACTGATTGGGAAGAACGAACCAGAGCATCAGACCCAGATTATGATCTCAAACAAGATGAAATTGATGACCGTGTTCGAGTCTTGGTAACTGAAAGGGGCAGACCTACAACGTCAGAACAAGCGATTGCGATGGCGAAAGAGGCGTATGACTCAGTAAATGAGAGATACAAAGCTCGTTTTGGAAACAAGAGACAAATTAGAACGGCATCTGGTGGCAAACTAGGCGGAACGCCCCAGGCTGAACCCACTAGCTTAATGGAAGCTGTGCAAAATGCCCTGGGGAATACTTCCTAATCGCATTGAAGGAGCGAGAAAATGGCATTTACTACAGCCGAACTCGACAATATCGCCAATGCAGCACTGGATTACTACATTGACAAAGGCAATGTGTACTCCCAGAGCCTCGCAGATAAGCCCCTGTTGCAAGCAATGGACTCCGCAGCAAAGACTTTTCCTGGTGGCAAAGGCGAATTGTCTGTAGCCGTAAAAGGCACATACACAACTAGCGTTGCTGGTTACACGCATAACGACACAGTGACTTATGCAAACCCAGCAAACATCAAACGTGCTAACTACGCATGGAAAGAACACCATGCTGGTATTTCACTTACTCTGACCGAACTTAAAAAGGACGGTATCAGCGTAACTGATAGCACAACATCATCTGGCACACAGAACCACTCAGGTCGTGACGCAACTGTTCTCGTCAATTTGTTCGAGGATAAGCTGGACGACATGATGGAAGGTTATTCTCGTGGAATGAACGACCTTCTTTATGGTGACGGTACAGCGGATGCAGATGCCCTTGCGGGTATTCGTTCAATCATCGTAGATGACCCATCAGCAACTGGTACAACCGTAGGCGGCTTGTCTACTGTATCAAATACCTGGTGGAGAAACCGCGCTAATGTTGCAATCACTACATCTGCAACTGGCCAGGAGCTGATTGAACTTCTGCACGCAGAAATGCGCCAGCTAAAGCGTTTTGGCGGTAAGCCAAATATTGCTGTTTGTGGTTCAGCGTTCCTTGACCGCTTGGCGGACGAGCTGAGACGTAACGGTAACTACAGCCAAACAGGTTTTGCCCGTGGTCAAAATATCGCGATGGGCGAAATCAACTACAACGGTCTACAGTTTGTGTATGACCCAGCACTCGATGACTTGACCATTAGCGGTAAAGACCCATCGAAACGTGCGTACATCATCGACTCGTCAAAGCTGTGTATGTACTACATGGACGGCGAAAAGATGAAGCGTCACAGCCCTGCCCGTCCGGCAGACCAGTATGTGATGTTCCGCGCAATCACAACAACAGCGTGTTTGTCAGCTCTCCAGCTGAACTGTCACGGTGTTTATGAGATTGCATAATCGCAAACCTGGAGGGGCGGGAAACCGCCTCTCCATTTACAGGAGGCAATAATATGATGGAATTTTGCTCATGTACGGTAGCTATCGGAGGAGATGTGAGAGCTATTGTGCCAAAACCAACGGTTTCAGTACCAGAAATTCTGTTGCTGCAATCAATTCATGGAGCTGATGCGGTAACAAATATTAAGGTTATCGACACTAAGGAAGTGAGTAACGAAGAAGAACGCGACCGCCTAGGCCGTCTTTATAGTGATGAAAAGGTCGTAACCCTTTTTAATCAGTTTGGCGATTTGCCAGGTACGCTTGATGCAGCTCGAATTGCTGATGAAATGCTTGAGCCAGTTTGGCGTTCTCAAAGGGCAAACAAGCCAGCTGCTAAGAAAAAAGCAGCAACTAAAAAAACTCGCGCTCGTACATCTGGTGGCAAGTTTGTAGCTGATGACCCTGCTACACCAGAGAATGAGGCGTTTGTAGAAGGGTGATAAAATATGGCCAGAGGCGTAACATTAGGACAACTGCTCGATGATGTAAGAGCTGAAGTCGGACATTCATTGCAACCCAACTTGGGTAAGGCATCCCGTGATGTTTTGATTGGGATGATACAGCGTGTTCAGAAGCGCCTCTGGGAAGACTACAGCTGGCCACATCTAAAAGTAACTCGCGACATCGAGATACAGGCTGGCCAGCGGTACTATGATTTGCCAAATGATGTGACGTTCGAGCGCGTTGAGCGTGTTGAGACAAAGCATGGCGATTACTGGACTAAGCTAGGGTACGGGATTGGCGCAGACCAATACAATCAGCATGACAGCGACCGTGGTGTTCGTTCTTCGCCTATTCGTAGGTATGACGCCCATGAGAACAACCAAATAGAAGTATGGCCTATACCAGAAAACAACTCTGACCCAACAACAGGCACAGATTCTTTGCGTATATACGGTATTAAAAACCTGTCACAGTTTGTTGCAGTAGCCGATACAGCCGACCTCGATGACCAACTTATTGTTCTGTACGCAGCTGCCGAGGTTCTGACCAGGCAAAAGCAAAGCGATGCACAAAATAAACTGGCACAAGCACAAGCTCATTATCAGCGCCTCAAGGCTCGTTTTGCAAAGACTGATACGTTTGTTATTGGCGGCGGTGAGCCAGAAGGTATGTACCGTCCGAAAGGCCCACCACTAATCGCAACAACAGGAACCTAATATGCCGTATATCCTGGTCGAAGATTTTAGAGGCGGTTTAGATACCAGGCGTATGAATGTTACGGCAACGCCTGGCACACTGGTTACACTTGAAAATGCTCACATTACCCGTGGTGGCGAAATTGAAAAGCGCCCAGCGTTTGTTGAGCTTGCTGATTTGCCTACAAACACTATCGGATTGGCGGCCTCTGGTGGCCAGATTTATGTGTTTGGGGATGCGGCCCCTAGCTCAATCAACTTTGCGCCAGGCACACCATCAAACATTAACTATGTTAGACTTCAGCACCCCTCTGGGGAAGCGCTAACCGATGTTCTGTCTGTAGACTTTTATAACGGTCAGGTTTACGCAGCTGCCCAGTTTTCTGATGGTCGTATTTTTCATTATTTTGATGGCACACGAATTACTGACTGGTTTGATGGCAGGGCCAGGGCGACTATTGAAATAACTGGCGGCACAAATGGCGGTACAAACGCGACAGCTTCATTCGATATTACTGGCGGTACAAGCAACCCAGGCGATAACTTGCGTGTTTTGCGCGTCAACAACGAAAACATTATAGACAGCCCCGTTCCTCATACGGGCGACAATAACAGCACAGCATCTAATGTTGCGACAGCTATTACTAACGGCAGCAGCGATTACACCGCATCAGCAAGTGGCGCGACTGTCACTGTGACAGCCCCTTCTTTTGGTATCTCGTTTAACGGATACCAAGTAACGTCTGGTGTTGACGGTGCATTTACGATTGGCAACATCAGTCACATGAGCGGTGGTATCGACAATGCTGTTACTAATATTACTGTTAATGGCGTTGCTATTATTGGTTCCCAGGTAGAATGGGAAACATCGAACAGCGCTACGGCTTTGCAGCTTGCAGATGCAATAAACAATTTCCCATCAGCGCCAGAATATGAGGCAACAGCGGTCAATCAGTTTGTAAACATTATCGCAAAAGAAAGTGGTTCATCTTTTAACAACTTTGTTATTGCCGTCAGCGTAGCTGGCAACGTCACAACAGCTTTTGACCCAGCATCACAAAATTTTCTTGATGGCGGCGCTAACTCTAGTTCGGTGCAAGGCTACACTCCTGGGCCATTTGTTCGACCTGTTAAAAACAAAATGTATGCTTTGTCTGACTCATTGCTGCACTTCTCAGCTGTCGATGACCCAACAGAATGGAATGATGGCAGCCTTGGCGCTGGTTTTATTAACCTGGCAAACAACGCAAAAGGCTCAGAAGACTTAAAAGCGATTGCCAATTATTTTGACAACATTGCCGTCCTGGCAGAACAGGCTGTGCAAATATGGTTTGTTGATGCTGACGAAGACCTAAACCAGCAAATTCAAGTATTGAACAACACTGGTACGATTGCTCCAGATAGCGTTGTTGAGTTTGGTGATAACGATGTGTTTTACCTGTCGTTGTCAGGTGTTCGCAGTTTGCGCTCACGGGATTCGTCAAATGCTGCGTTTGTTGGTGACATCGGTAACCCGATTGACCAGCTGATTGTTCCAGAAATACAGGACAATCGTGCGATTGCTGAAATATCAAAAGCTATTCTTGAACCGCGTGATGGTAGATATATGCTGGCGATTGGCGATACTGTTTATGTGTTTTCATACTTTCCCAGCTCCCAGGTTAGTGCCTGGTCAACCTACAAGCCTGGCTTTGTTGTAGACCGTTGGGCCTATGATGGTCGTCAGGTGCTTTGTCGCAGCGGCAACAAGATATTTAGTTTGGGCGGTGAAAACGGAAACATCTATGACAACACATCGGTAACAGTTCAGATGCCGTTTCTTGATGCAAGCAGTCCGGCAACCTTCAAAGATTTAATGTCGATTGATGTCACTTGTGAAAATGTTTGGAATGTTTCTTTGGCAACAGACCCGCAAAACATCGCTGATTTTGAGGACGTTGTTACCGTTCACAGAACAACTTACGGCTTGGGCCGTGCCTCGATAACAGGATATTCTACTCATGTTGCGCCACGATTAACTTGTACGCAGCCTGGGAGAGCAAAAATTGGTAACATTGCTATCCACTACCAGGCATCAGAAGCCGGATGATATTTTGTTACGCGGAACCAAAAGACGTTATTCATGTCGCGCAGAACATGAGAGAGCGAGATTACGAAGAAATATCGTGTCTCACTTTTGCAAAAAACAAAGAGGAGCTTGCTCAGTATCTGGCTAATTTATATGCACCACATCAAAATGTTTATGCAATCGGCAACACAAAGGATGGCCCGATTGCTATCCTGGCGTACATACCAATGAGGCCAGGAGTGTGGGGCTTGGGGATGTTTGCGACAGACAGCTTTCAAAAAATCGGCAGATTTCTGACAAAGACGATAATACGCGATATAATACCAGCATTAGATAAAGCCAACGCTCATCGAGTAGAGGCGCAATCAATAGAGGGTTATAACGAAATACATCGCTGGTTACAGTTTTTGGGATTGAAGAAAGAGGGCATCATGCCAGGCTACGGACGAAATGGAGAAAATTTTATTACCTTTTCCTATATTCGCAGTGACGAGCAAGCACCAGGTACAGTTAAGTGGCGTAAATCAGGAGTGATTGAATAATGTGTTTAGGTGGCGGTGGAGATGGCGGCGCAGCCGAGCGCCAAAGACAGGAAGAAGAAGCCCGTCAGGGTCGTATTCGCGAAGGTAAAATGAACATCGAAAACACTTTTGCTGGTTTCGATGATGATTTTTATGACACTCGCAGAACGTCTTACCTGGATTATGCAAACCCGCAGCTGGAAGACCAGTTTAAGGACGCGACCCGTGACTTGACCCTAGCTCTGGCGCGTAGCGGTTTGCTTAACAGTTCGGCTAAAGCAAGACGGTTTGGCGACCTAAAAAAGCAGTACGACACCCAGTCCAGGGCTATTGCTGATAAGGCCACAGAGTTTGAAAACCAATCGCGCAGCGCAGTAGGCGCAGCTAAATCTGACTTGTTGACGCAGAACCAGAGCCTGGCTGACCCGACACTGGCAGCTGCCAATGCTCAAAACCGCGCAGAAAACCTTACAAGACTCCCAGCGTTCTCCCCGCTTGGACTTTTGTTTTCTGGCATCACTGAGGGCATTGCAACGCAAGCTGACTTAGAGCGGAGGGGGAAAAACGCATATGAGCTATCAGGACTCTTTAACGTGGGAAGTTCTGCAAGGAATGTGGAATGAAGATGATAAAAATTTATACGAGGTTATTGGAGAGATTGTGAAACTAATGGCGTGTACAGAAACATACAGGCATTACACTATCGACCATATCGAGAAGCTGATAGTACCCGCATTGCTAACAGGCAATGCGCGTTTGTATTACGACCGTGATGATGGCGATTTGACTGGCTATATTAGCTATACGTTTCTTCGCCCAACAACCGAGGTGCGGTACATCGACCGTGCAGGGTTTATTGATGATGAAGACTGGCTAACCACAGAAAACGAAGGAAACTTGTGGATTATGGACTTCATCGCTCCGTTCGGTGGCGCATCCGAAATGTGCAAACACACATATGATTACCTGGCAAAGCAGTACCAGGGTCGGCGCTTGTTCTTTCGGCGTGTTGCTCAAAGCGACCGCATCAACAGCGTAGTTTTGAAACACGGTGCGCCGAAAAGCGCCACAATACATTAGGAGGCAGTCATGTCTAGTGATAGCAGCCCAGACCCAGGAGATACCCAGGGCAACTATGAAAATGAAGCCTTCGGCGGCGTAGGTAACAACCAGGGTTTTACAGCAACAAATAATTTTCGCAGTAGCAACCCAACAGATACCAGCTACAAAGCTGATAGAGATAACGCTATCTCGCAATTAGAGAAGCGTAACGAGTCTCCGCAGCTGCCTGGCATACTTGGCGCTATTGGAACAAGCAGCAACCAAAAAATGATTGATGAGCTAAAGGGTGGTGGTGAGCCTGTCTTTGACAGTCGTGGCAACGTAAAAGGCGTTTACCATGAAGGCGGTATTTTTGGCGGCAAGGTTTATACAGGACAGCCGGATTATGGCCCAACAGGTAGCGCAACTGATGCTAACAGCGCGTATGTTCCTCCGCAGCGGGATAACCCGCAAGGCGTTTTTGCTGGCGCTCAAAGTGACAATAGTGGTGGCGGAAATCAGTCAAGCGGCCCATCGCAAGCGGAAATTGATTTAGGCAACGCTCGAAGCCGCAGAAGCAGTGCTTTGGCTGCAAAGCAAGCCGAGCTAGCAGATGCGTTTAACTTTTTTAATGACGATTACTACAACGATATGTCCTCGTCATATAAGGACTTTGCATCTGGCTCTCTGCAATCAGCTTACGATGACTCATTACGCGGCATTTACCAGGGTTTTAAGTCAAAAGGTCTGCTATCTCAGGCTGGCGTGAATGATGCAATAGCTGGTCTTGACCAGGCAAAAGCAGATGAAATGTCTCGTCTTGACAGGATGGCTTCTGATTATGCCGGAACCAAGCGTACTGAAGTAGACACAAGCCGTAAAAAGTTTGGCGATGAGCTGTCTGCATTGGTGGGAGGTGCGACCACAGCTGATGCTGTAAACCAACAGGCTGATGCAATCGAGGCCTTCGACATTAGTGGCCGAATAGACAAACTAAAAAAACCTGGCGCGAAAAATACAGTAGAGTTTTTTAAGGGATACGACAAAGTTTCACCTACAGCCGCAGCCAAAACAAATGTTGTAGCAAGCGCCGCACCAGGCCAGGTAGGCGATGATGGTGGTTCTGCATCGTCTGTTGTCCAAATGGGTGCAAATACAGCGCCGTCTTCGATGGTCGGCATCCGCTCTCCGTTCCAGGGCGGCTCGAACAAGGTAATAGGGTAAGGAGGAAGCTATGTGTGCGCCAATAGCGGGATTAACAGCTGGTCAGGCATTGATGGCTGGCGTTGCAATGCAAGGTCTGGGAACAGCTTTGCAGATGAGGGCTGCTAACCGTGCAAAGAACGCACGAAATGCGGCTATGGACGCAAACATCAAACGTAACCGTGACCTTGAAAACGAAGCTGCATTAGCTATCGGCAAAAGCCGTGACGAGTTTGACCGCACTGAGAGCTTCGACCCTGGTGTAGAAAATGCAGCAACAGAGCTGGCAGCGCAGTACAATGCAAACACAAAGCCGATGCCAGTAAACGTGGCAACAAAGGACGGCGTACCGTCAATAGTATCCGACACTCAAGCAGAAGAATTTGCGGCAGCTGAAGCATTTAATCAGCAACAAAACCAGTCTTTGGCGAACCTCAATGCGTTTGGCAATTATCTGAAACAAACAATCAATCCAGCGCTAACGCAATCTGCTGCTGATACAGCTCTTATGGGCAACTTTATGCGCGGTAATTCGAGTGTTCTGCAATCCGAGCTGCAAGCTGCCAATGACAAAGCATACAGCCCAATGGCGCAGCTGCTAACAGGCGCTGGACGAACAATGACAGGCTACGGGTTATACAGCCCGACAGGCCCGATAACATAAGGGGTTAATTAATATGTCCAGAGCAAACCCATACGCATTTGACCCAAACCTGATGCAAGGATTCAGCAACCTGACCAGGGCGCTGATTGGCAGCGCATCGGATGATGCTGCATTGGCTAGGGCCAGAGCGAGTGATGCGACAGCTGCGCTGCGTAAGTCGCAGACAGCTGGCGTTGACCAGGATAACGAAATGGCTGCAAGCCTTTATGCAGCGGGTAATGCTCTGGCAACAGACCCAAATTTTCAGTCACAAATTGCAAAGGCTCTAGGAATAGACACATTGGCTTCTGAGTTTATGGGGCCACCCGCTCCAGGTCAGATGCGCCTTGGCACTGACAACGCAAACAAGATGGCAAGAACTGCGCTAGGAACGTATGGCAATGCAGAAACAATGACTAGCGCGTTTGGTAATATTGGCGAAGGCGCTGACAACAGCCTGGCGCGTAGCATGATTTTGAGCGGCACTGATGACGAAGCTGGTCGAGGCGCATTGATGCTGAGAGGCGGCAACAAGTACAACAATCCTGGATTTGCTGGGCTTGAGCTGTCTACCAATGACGCGACTAACCGTTTAGACGACCAGTTGGATTACCGAGCTGACGTAAATGAGGATACTTTACGGTTTGGTAAAGGCGGTCAAGGCGACCGTGACACAACTGCACAAGAAACCACAAAGGCCGACAACAACAAGCGTGACAACCAAACAGCCCAACGCGAAGACGATTTACGGTTTGGCCCAGATGGTCAAGGCGACCGCGATACAGCCGCTCAAGAGCGCTGGGAAATGTATAAAGCCGATAAGGATAAAGAAGCTAAAATTTATGACACCGATAAGGACGATACGTTTGCGCGTTGGAAGCATGACAACCGAGACATTGAAATCTCTGTTGAGCCTGGCAAGCAAATTGTTGTCAATCCAGAAGCTGGCAAAAAGCTGGGCATCGCTCCTGATGACAACGGCTTGTACGTCCTCGATGGTGGGCCGAAGCCTGGCGCAATCATTGTCAAGGTGGGTAAAGAAGATGTTTACCTAACCGAAGCAGACGCAAAAGCTCTGGGCATCGATAAGAATGATGCTGGACAGTACGTTATTCCAGGCAAGCCAGAGCTTGCGCCGAAAGGTAGCGGCGGCAGCAGCAGCTCCAGTGGCGGTGCTAATGTAAAAGGCGCTGGCAATACACTGGATATGACCCGCTATCAGGAACAGTTTAAGAAAGATGTGACAGCTTACATTAACATGGAAGAAACACCGTTGCCTGGTCACGCGATTGGAGCAATGAACACCATCTCTGAGCAGATGATTAGAGCTGACCTGGCAGACAACGAAAACCTCGATGTAAATGCAGCATACAGCCAGAACGTGATTCCGATGTTGTCAGCTGGTGCGTACACAATTACCGAAGGGTTTAACTTCAACGTGCCTAACTACTTCATGCAATACTTTGCGCGTATGCCGGAAGATAAGTTTAATGCAGCTGTTGCCGGAGGTCGGAATGGTCGCGTATCTCAGTTTGCTGACTTGTGGACACGGAAGATGAAGTACAGCGATGATGAATTAAAGCGTATCTATAATGAAGTATTAAAGTTACGCGGAAACTAGGGGGCTGACATGGACTTGGATTTTCGCCCAAGCGCACTTGGCCTAGACGATGATGTAGTTGAGGACAATCCTAACCTTGACTTCCGCCCAAGTGCTTTAACAGACGAGCTGTCGGGGGCTGGTAATCAACGGCCTCCTGTTGAAGATGGCGAAGGTGAATCCTCCCCGCCAGCGCCTAATGCCAGTTCCCCGACAGACCTGGCAATCGACCCGTTGCTTACAGGGAATATAACTGAAGGGGTCGATAAGCGGCGTAGACGGCAGCCGAAAGCAAACACCGAGCAAACTGATGCAGCTGTATCTTCTGGGGGCCGAAACAATCCTAGAAGGTCAGATGTTTACCGTGGCCCTGTTGACCCATCCGGCTATCCGATTGACCTAGACCGACCATTAATCCTGGTAGGCGAAGGCGATAACCAAAATTTTGCTACAGAGATGACGGCAACCGTACCAGGCACAGCCCTGGGGATGCCGATGGAAGGTGTGTTTTTTAACATCCCTACCATTATTAACGGTGTGCCTATGTCGCCAGAAGCAGCTGCCCAACTTACTGGGAAGCTGATTGCAGCTGGTGAAATCAAGTTAGATGCAATCCCCAGGTTCAACAGCATTGAAGAAGCAAACGCAGCTGCCCTGGCAAGAAGCCAAAAGATTGGTGAGCTTCGAGCTGACGAGATTAAGCTGGTAGGCGAAGAAGACCGAATAAAGCGTATTATGGCTACTGACGGGCCAACACGCGAAAAGGCTGGGCTAAACCTTAATCCCTCTATTTCGGGCGTAAAGGGAGCGCCAGGCAACTACACTCTTACTACGCCAATCGGCGATGTGCCTATTGATGACAACACTGCTGCAAAAATGATTGCAGAAGGCAATACGTTTGAAATGCCAAACAATGCTTTCATGCGTGGTCTTGGTCGTTTGAACCAGGCATTTAATGTTATTGGTCAGGAGCTGGGCCTAAAGTCACCCGAAGAATTTGTCCGCAGAATGATGGAGCTGGACAGGCTGTATCCAGATGCACCTCCCGAAATACAAAAAGGTTTGCAAGAAATTGTAGAGGCGGAAGGCTTTGTTGAGTCTCTAAAAGCGATTGCAAACAACCCACAAGCTACATTGTCTGTTGTGGGAGAAAGCCTAGTCGTTTCAGCGCCGTCACTAGCAGCATTTATTACAGGTTCCGCAGTAGGTACGCCCGTAACTGGTGTCGCTGTCGCTGGCTCAATGACGTTTGGCACGACATATGCCAGCGTAATTACAGACGAAATTCGCTCTACTGGCGTGGACATGAACAACGAATCCGCAATTATGGAGCTGATGTCGGACCAGGAGTTCTGGGCCAGAGCAAGAAAACGTGGCACGGCATACGGTGTTCCGATTGCTGTGTTCGATGCCCTGTCTATGGGTCTGGCTGGTAAGCTGGTTGCTGGCGGTGTCCAGGCTGGCAAAAGCGGACTAAACGTAACTGGCAGGGCTGTAACTGAAACAGGGTTGCAGATGGGGCTGGGCGGACTTGGTGAAACCGCTGGCCAGGCATCCGAGATGGCCTTCGGCTTTCGCGATACGTTCACGCCTGGCGAGATTGCTTTGGAAGCAGTAGCCGAAGGGCCGCTTGGCATTGCGGAGATTGCTGTTGGTACGCCTGGCAATATCAGAGCTGCTAGGGAAAACGCATTTAACAACGAGCTGGCAGCTGCCGAAGCAAAAGCAAACGAAGATGCGGCAAACAAAGCTGCTATTGATTTGCTTAATCCGAGTAGCCCTGCATATGGCTTTGTTGACTCGACACTGCCGATTACCGATGAACCAGCGCCTCTTGATTTTAGACCCAGCAAGGTCGATGCACCAGTACAGTCGGTGCAGCCGGAGAGTATTGAACGGCCAGATGATGAAGCGAAGCCAGAGCTGCCGACTACTATAGAAAAACCTGATGTAAAAACAGATGCGCCGAGACTCGATACTCCTGGCAACCAAGTAAACGCCCCTGCCGTACCAGCTGTTAATGAACCTGTTGTAACGAATGAGCCGCCAGCAGCACCTCCGAAACCAGAATCTGCTGGAGAGCTGGCCGCAAGAGCAAAAGCGCTTGAAGGTGCGGTTCGAGCAATGTCAGATTTGCCAGAGCCAGCAGCTACCGCCATGCTTAATGAGCTTGACCAAACTTACCCTGGTTTGAAAAGCGAAGTGCTTAATATTGTTAATAAGCCAACGGCAGAACAGCCTGTAAAGACAAGCGATAAACCAGAAGAATTAACCCCACCAGACGACAACTTTAACCCGCCTCAAATTGATAGCGGTACACCAAATGTATTCTTACCAACATTATCAAAACCTGGGCCTGTTGAGCTTACAAAAGGTGACGAAACGCTTGCCGCAAATGCGTTGCGCGAAGACCAGAACAATCCAATGGATACGCTGGGTACAATCAGAGCTTACACTAAAGAGCCGCAAGCCATTGCTATGGATACGCGGTCAGTGCAGACGCCTGATAGCCAGGGCATATATACAGTACAAACAAAAATTGTTGACCTTGCAGACCTAAAAACAGCGCAAGGTGACTTGCAGCCGCGTGACCGTAGCCTGGATGAGTCAACCATTGAGGTACAACGCCGTGCGTCACCAGACCAATTTAACCCCGACAGATTACTGGAGTCGCCTACAACGGGCGATGGTGCGCCGATTATTGCAAATGACGGAACAATTCTTTCTGGCAATGGTCGTGCAATGACGCTTGTTGAAGTGTTTAACAACCAGCCAGAAAGCCGAGCCAAGTACATAAAAGCGCTAGAGGATGCTGGCGCAATGCCAGAAGTCATTGCACAGTTCCGCAACCCTGTAATGGTTCGCTTCTATCGGTGGAAAGGCGGCCCATCTGACCGTCCGTCTGGTGGTGTAAGTAGTGTTGCAGAGCTAAAGGAGTTTGCTGACCTGGCAAACACAAGTGAACAGGCTCAAATGTCTACGACAGAAGCAGCCCAGCGCGATGCACAGCGGATGCCGCCGCAAGTGGTCAATCTCTATACAGGCGGTGATTTGACTAGCCTGGAGAACAAGCCATTTGTCGAAGCGTTTGTCCGCCAGGTGCTATCGCCAACCGAGCAAGGGCAGTTCAGCCGTGACGGTCGCCTAACAAAAGATGCTGTAAGCCGGATGCAGTCAGCAATTTTGGCGACAGCGTATGAAGATACAGACACGCTTGCCATAATGCTCGACAGCACAGACGACAACATCAAGGCTATCAGCAATGCGATGATGTCTACTGCGCCCCAGGTAAGCCAGCTGAAGGCAGACATTGCAAGCGGCAACGTCCGTCCTGAGTTTGACATCTCCCCGCAAATCGCAGAGGCTGCTAAAACCATAAGCAGCTTGCGGCAGCGGAATATCAAGCCACGCGATTATTTCGCGCAGCAAGATGCGTTCAGTGAAACAGACCCGATTGTGGATGCGATTATTCGAGCGTTCTACAACGAGGATTTGACCAGGGCAAAATCGCAAAAGTTTATGCAAGATGTCCTGGCATTTTATGTCGAGGAGTCGGGCAACCGTCAGAGCGATGGTCTGTTCGAGGACAATACAACACCGACCGATGTTGTACGCGCAGCGCGGTCAAAAGCAGAAAGGAAAGCGGATGGCACGGAAGGGCAAGGGAGCCTCCTCCCCGAAGACAGCACTGGCGACAGCGCTCAAACGCGCAGCCAACAAACACAAAGTACCCGCAGCGAGAGCGGCGGCACAGACACTAGAACGAGCGACACAAAAAGTCAGCAAGAGTCTAAAAAAGAGGTAGCAGATGACAACACCAGACCCGAAAGTGACCTGGAAGCAAGTGTCGCGCCTGGCGAAAGAGTACGGGATACGGGTGATTTCACCTCAGACCCCACACAAGTCGTCCTCAGAGAAGACGGAGAGCCAAGCACAAGAGGAGCAAAATCAGGTCGTGTACTCCTCCAAGAAGTCGAAACCCTAAGACAGTCTGTCTACAACCAAGCATTTACTGATGCTGGGTTCGACCCTGCCCTGGCAAGAAACTTTACGCCAGAGCGGCAGTTCAAAATTCTATCTGACCTTATTACGGATAAATTTGGGTTCAAGTACATCGCTCGACCCGAAACAAATTCATACGATGCAAACCAGGCGTTGCTTGACGCCTATCGCAATTTGCAATGGATGACCCACTCCCTAGGGCTGCCGTATAGCGCTATCGGCCTTGAGAATAGCCTGGGTCTAGCGCTGCCTGGTCGTCAATGGGGTGGATACCTGGCTGCGTTTATCCAGTCGAAAGCTGGGCCAGCTGCACAAACAATGTCAGACGTTGGCCGAGTACCAGCGCCTGTCATTATTATGCCGAAACGCTCGAACAGCTTTGCCCATGAATGGGGCCATGCGCTCGATTACCATATAGTCGAAAAGTTTGGGGCTGACGATGGCCGCGGCATCACTGGCCGCATCCGCTCGAACCTAAAAGCAGATGAGCGTGTCTGGCTAGATAACGTACCCAAAAGCGTCCAGGAAGCGATGGGTGACTTGATGAACGCAATGTTTTTCGAGAACGCCGAGCTGTCATACAAGATAATGGATGTGGAGCAGAAACTTGCCAAAACCCGCGCATACGAAGCCAAGACTGGTAAAACGACCAAGAAAGCCGCAGCCCTGGAGGAGCAGCTACGCAAACTGCGTGAAGGCAGCACACGCACTAAGGTTAGTCCGAGTGTGTATCGCAAAGAAGCGGCGGAATATGCTGTCAAGGCTCAATCAGACCCTAACTACTGGACGCGCCCAACAGAAATGTTTGCCAGGGCATTTGAAGCGTATGTGGCAAAGCAAGTAACAGAGAACGGTGGCAACACAGAGTTCATCACAAAGTCTGACGAGGCATACTCGATGACCCGTGACCAGGTTGAAGGCGCAGACATCCGCCTGGCGCTGACTTATCCAAACGATACCGACCGCAACAACATCTTCCTGGCAATGGACAGGCTGATGCAAGAGCTGCAAGCCGAGTTCTGGACAGACTCAGCGGCTGCCGAAGCACCAGGTAACTACGATATGATTGATGCCCGTGTAGATTTTGCGGCACAAATCAAAGAAGGCATGGGTAAAAGCCAGGTCAAAGAATTGATTGCCCAGGAGAAAGCTGGATGGAGAGCCAGGACAGCACAAATTAAGAACGAGAAGAACCGTCCTGTTCGTTTCCCAGAGAAAAGCAAGTTTAGTAGAGCGTACATTCGCCTCGAAGACAGCGTTATCAGCCGTGTCATGTATGCAAAGCGAGGCATCTTGTTTTCTATTGCTGGACGTTACAACGATAACAAAGAAGTGCAGAACATACTCAACGACCTTATCGGTCGAGTAGCAACTGACCCTGGTGGTCGCCGTAAGACCTTTGAGGGCGGCACATACGAAGAAGCTGTAGAGGTAAATTCACGGCGTTTTGCAAATACCTACAAACGCATCATTGACGACTATGGGCTTTCAGAGCTGTCCACTGAGGAGCTGGCAAAGCTGCGCCTCATTCTGACAGCTGACCCCGAAGCCCAGGCAGCAGCTGCACTGGGAGCCTCCCCGAACCTGGTGGCAGCTGCTGGAGAAATACGAACCAAGATTCTAAACCCTAGCTACGATTATATGCGTAAGGGCGGGTTGCAGATTACCTATCTCCAGGACGGTAGCTATATGCCTCGTATGCTCGATGGCGCAAAGGTTGAGCAAGAAGAAGCACAGTTTCTGTATGGCGAGTCAGGAATAAAGAACCCAGAAAGTAAGCGTGGCGCATACGCCATGTACTACAATGTGATTTACGAGAACGAGCTTGGCGTTTTCGAGGAAGGCAACACAGACCAAATCAACGCGCTGACATTGCTTGCCCGTAAGCTGCCGCTCAATGAAGAAGTATCTGACAACGTAGCGCAGCTGCGCCAGATGAATAACGAAATGCGTAAGCTGCAAGCGCAGCTCGAAGCTGCAAACACCGACCCAGAAGCTGACGTTGACGCCATCGAGGCACAGATTGCCGAGCTGCAACAGGAGCTGAACAGCGTACATGAAGAAGTGTATGAGGCGCTGCGCGACCCGTTTGCCGAGACTGCATCCCAGGACTGGTACACTCGTATCTCTGTCCAGGCTGGTGCAGACCCCGAAGCTCATGCTGCCCAGGGCAGATTCACACAGAAACGTAAGCTGCCAGCGCAAGCCGATAGCTACATGGTAGACTATTATCTTGACCCTGTAGAATCGCTTAATTTATACATTCCAGCAGTGGCCCGTAAGGTCGAGACTGAAAAGCGTTTCGGCAAAAGCCTAGTACCCAGAGGGCGTAAGCGCGGGGTACTTGGGCGCGGGCCACACGAAACAATCGACTTTCTGGAATATCAGATACAGCAAGCGCAACTAGCTGGCCTCGATAACGGCGATGCCCAGCAGTTCCGCATTGTTATCAATAAAATCTTGGGGCGAGATGCGGCAACCAAAGACATCTTTGGAAAGAAAGCCCTGGACTACGTTCACACTTACGGAACAATGGCGCTACTTCCACGCGCTGTCCTGTCTTCGATTGCCGAGCCTCTTACAGCTGGCATCCAGACTGGCAGTGTAAAGAAAGGCGCACAGACATTCTTCCAGGTGTTCGATGAAGCCCTGGCAATGACAAGCGAAAGCGCAAAAGAGCGCACACTGTTCTATCGGCAGCTGGCTAACATCCTGGGCGTGGTCGATGACCCGTCTATTGGACAAATGGTTGCCAATCGCCTGGGCGGAACGCTTGCAGAAGACCCGAAACTGAACGCCAGGTTGTCCAGGTTCTTTGTCCGCACTAAGCTGCAAGGGCTGACTAACGCGCAGCGGCGTAGCTCGATGCGGACTATGTTGCAGTTCCTGGCTGAAGTCTCTGCGGAGTACCAGGATGCTGGGACAACCCCGCAAGCCAAAAAGCGTATCGAGAACATTTTACAAGACGCTGGTATCTATGGAGACAACCTAGACCAGTTTACAAACTGGATGGCGACATCGAAGGAAGGGCAGTTCCAGGCTCCGGCGCTTGAAGAATTGATTAACCGTGGCGGTGAGCTGACAGATATGGGCAACTTGCTGGCTATTGCTGTTGGCCGCTTGGTTGACCAAACAATCCAAAACCCAAAATCTGTAGACCGTCCTATGTATGCCGAGCATCCAGTAGGCCGTATGGTGTTTGGCATCCAGTCTTTTATGAGAGCTTACACTCGTAACGTATTGCTTGGTTCAGCCAAAAAAGTAAATCGAGAGTACCAGGACAACGGTATGGTTTCGGCAGCCACAATGCTTGGACTACAAATGATACCTAACTTTGCGCTGTTATATGGAGGTCATTTAATGGTCAGTACATTGCGCGAAGTGCTGTTGAACGGCGACAAGCTAGAGCGTGAGCGTGAAGACGATAACTTGGTGCAATACCTAATGGAGCTAGGCTTTATGAGGGCTGGTTTCTACGGTGCATTTGACCCCTGGGTAAATATGTATAAGTCGTTGCGGTACGAAGCTGACTCAAAAACCATCTTGGTTGGTGCGTCACTGTCGTTCTACAGCCGCGCCCTGGACAGGATGCTGGGTGTAACAAACCGATTCCGCAACAGCCCGAACACAGTAGCAGCTGAATACCAGGGAGCTGTTGGTTTCTGGGATACGTTTGTAACAACAGGTGTATCAGCCGTTACCTCGATGCCTGGGCCTGGGCCGCTGGTCGGTACTGCATTGGGCATTGGCGCAACAGTAGCAACATCTCCTACTGTCAAACACGCAACGATTAGAGAGTTCATCAAGTTACTGTACGGCGAAGAATACCGTCCATCCACCAGGTCTGGGGGCCGAGCATCAAAGTCTGGATTCCTGGGCAGCGGAAGCAGTAGTTCGAGCGGAGGCTTTCTAGGTGGCTAATGATTCATGTCTTCGTCTTGATGATTTACCTAGGCGAAGGGCAGCTGATAAGCGGTGACATGATGTTTCGAGATGTTACAGAATGTAACTATTTCGCTAAAGAGCTTACCAAGACATACGGCAACTATAAGTACAGCAACCAGGTTCCGATGGAGCAAAGGCGAACCGCCTATTGCGTTCCCAGGTTGGTCGATGCTAGTAAAACCAAAGTGTATTAGCGCAACAAAAGCGCAATCGACAAAAAGTTCGGGGTGGAATCAATGGGTTGTACACAACTACTTAGTTCTAGCCCGACCACAATTCGGTTTGTCGATTTTCCTTATCTACAAGGGTTTTATGGCAAATCGTAATGTTTTGTAGGGTGCTGTAGGGTGCAGCCAACAGCGCAAATTGCGCTAAAAGCGCAAATAAAGCGCAATCTCTAGCGGTCAACAACGTCTACCAGGTAGCCTGGCGACAGATGGATGTAGTTCTTTTCGACCGTCTTGACAGAATCA
>MDSZ01046955.1_pt1 | contig 25241 bp, 23 predicted proteins | sample 811201 | NCBI WGS metagenome assembly MDSZ01 (sample SAMN05326647, study PRJNA326480) | marine metagenome | isolation source: seawater | place: Indian Ocean: North | collected 2010
ATGCAATTTGCGCTTATTGGAGTGCTTACGCTAAAGCACATTATCCACTTGAGTTTTACTGCAATTATCTTTTACATTCGTCGAGCAAAATAGACCCTCAGTTGGAAGTAAAACAACTAGTGAGCGATGCTAGAAGCGTCGATATAAGAATTAATCCTCCATCAGTAAAGTCTCTCCGACCTAATACAAGCATAATTGATGGCAAGATTTACTTTGGTTTATTAGATGTAAAGACTGTTGGCAAGTCTCAAGTTGAAAAGCTTAAAGATGTTGTGGTTGATGTAGAAATTACTCTAGGAAAACCGCTTGATGAGTGGAATTGGTATGAGTTTCTAGTTCTTGCTTCGGCCAGAGTAAACAAAAGAATGCTTGTAGCCTTAGTTTCAGTTGGCTATTTCGATCATCTCCCAGAATCTAGATCAAAGATGTTAGATGATTTAGATACTTGGAATCAAGTTACCAAGAAAGAACAAGAATGGGCTGTAGAGAACCACAAGAGCTTCAAGAGCTTGCTCGCCCTACTCAAAGCAATGGCTCCAACAAAGAAGGAGGGAGGAGCTACGTTCAACTCAAAGCGTTCTTCGTTGATTAGTGACCTAATTAAGCAATGTGAATCTCCTTCTTACTCGATGAAAGATGATCCTCAATGGATTATCAGGGTCGAAGAACAGTATCTAGGAGTTCCTTTGACCTATTCTAAAGTAGAGATTTGCAATACAGACAGGGCTAACTGTACAATAAAAGATGTTGTAAATGGTAGGTCTGGAGATATAAAAGTTGCCGTTAGCATAACAGAGGTTGCTAAATGGAAACAAAAGCAAGGCAAAAATTCAGGTGCAGAAATGGCTTTCTTGAGAGTGGAAGACGGAACAGGAAGTCTAGATAGTGTCACAGTATTCGCAGAAAAGTGGGAAGAATACAAAGGCATTCTGTACGAAGGCAACAATGTGATTGTTTGCGGAACTTCATCAAAAAACAACAAAAAAGGGCATGACGATGGTATTATCGTTGAGTCTGTTATACAAATTTAATTGAGGTAATAAATGAATACCATTACTAACTACTGTAGGTTTATTGGCAAGCTAGTTGACAATCCTAAAGTTGTAGATTTTGAAACAACAAGTCTATGCACTTTTACACTTGCTGTGAATGAGTATAGAAAAGAAAAAAATGGCGAGAAGAAAAAAGTCGTAAACTACTTTGACTTTGAGGCTTGGGATAGTGGAGGAATGGCGATATATACGCACTGCGCTAAAGGCGATCTTATAGATTTAGCAGCGTCTGCAAGAAACAACTCTTGGGTTGATAAGAAAGGCGATAAGAGGTACGCCACTAAGTTTAGAGTCAAAGAGTTTAAAATTCTTTCAAACAAAAAAGAAACCAGAAGTGCATAACTCAAAAACTAAAAGCACACAAGAGCTTGAGGAAAAGCTTGTCCAAGATCACTATGGGCTGGTTATTTCTCAGGCTCTTGCTTTTTTTGAAGACCAATATTTTGAAGACTATGTTCAAGTAGGATTAATTGGGCTTTTGAAGGCTATTAGACGTTATGATTATAGTAAGTCTGACTTTGCCTCTTATGCAAATATATGCATAGCTAACTCAATTTCTAAACTCAATAAAAAGTTAGACAAGTATGGTTTGAGAAACTCAACTAATGTAGAAGAAACAAAAGAAATTCAGGCAAGAACAGAAACTGTCAAATACAAACTGCCAGAGTTTTTATTAGAGGAAGAGAAGTTTATTCTTAATTGCAGATTTCAAGGATACACTAACTCTGAGATATCTGGCTTTATTGGGTGCGGCAAAGAAGATGTGCGCTGCAAAGTAGAACAAATAATAACTAAGCTGAAAGCTCGAAACGAATGAGAAAAAAGAGAATATTGTTTTGTGGTGAAGCTACATACCTCAATACTGGCTATGCAACTTATCTAAGAGAAATAGTCTCAAGATTGTATAGCACTGGCAAGTATGAAATAGCAGAGTTTGCTAGTTATGGTGATGAAAAAGACCCCAAAGCATCACAAATACCTTGGAAGTTTTATGGAAATCTTCCAAAAAATAGTCATGAAAAAGAGATGTACGACAGCATTCCCACCAATCAGTTTGGAGAGTGGAAGTTTGAGGCTGTATTATTAGACTTTTTGCCAGACATTGTTTGTGACATTCGAGATTTTTGGATGCTGGAGCATCAAGAAAGATCTCCGTTTAGACCTTACTATAACTGGGCTATCATGCCTACAGTCGATGCTAGTCCTCAGAACGAACAGTGGCTATCTACATTTGCCTCTGCTGATGCTGTGTTTAATTATTCAGATTGGGGATATGACGTACTCAAAAAAGAGTCTAATGAGGCAATCAATTGCTTAGGCTCTGCTCCTCCTTCAGCTCACGCGGCTTACTCTCCTGTTCCAGACAAGCAGGCTCACAAGGAAAGCTACGGTTTTGATCCAAGGTCTAAGTTCGTTGGAACTGTAATGAGGAATCAAAGAAGGAAGTTGTTTCCTGATTTATTTGAATCTTTCAAAATGTTCCTAGAACTATCGGGCGACAAAAACACATACCTATACTGCCATACTAGCTACCCTGACTTGGGATGGGATATACCAAAGCTGCTAATAAAAAACAATCTTTGCAGCAAGGTGTTGTTCACTTATGTTTGCCCACAATGCAATCATACATTTCCCGCATTTTTCTCAGACGCTAAAAGAAAATGCAATAAATGCGGCGCTCCAAACGCTGGTCTTGCAAATGTAAAAAAGGGAATATCTTACGAAGACTTGTCTTCTATATTTAACTTATTTGATTTGTACATACAGTATGCAAACAGCGAAGGCTTCGGTCTTCCGCAAGTAGAAGCTGCTGCTTGTGGAATACCAGTTATGAGTACTGACTATTCTGCTATGAGCAGTGTTGTAAGAAAGTTGGATGGCGTTCCATTAAAGCTAAAAACGACTTACAACGAGCTAGAAACTGGCTGCGATAGAGCCGTTCCAGATAATGAATACACGGCTATGCAAATTAAAAAGTTCTTTGATTATCCAGAGAAAGAAAGAATTAGATTAGGTAAGAACACTAGGCTCAACTTTGAAAAATATTACCAATGGGACAAGAGTGCTGAAAAATGGGAAGAATACTTTGATTCAGTCGAAATCAAACCACAAAATCTAGGATGGTTGTCTCCTCCAAGAATACACAAACCTGCTGCACTAATTAAAGAAAACCTCTCTCCATCAGAATATGCGCATTGGCTAATAACCGAAGTGCTGGGAGAGCCAGAAAAACTAAACACATATTTTGAAGCTCGTCTAATCAGAGATCTTAATTACGGAATGTACGTGAATGGTTCTGGAGAAATGTACATCAATGAAGATTCTTACAAATTTGTCAGGCCAGAATACGAAAGATTTGGCAAAGAAGAAGCTTACCAAATGATGCTAAGTTTATGTAACAGAAGAAATCAATGGGAAGCTAAAAGAAAAGAGTTGGTGAAAGGTTAGATATGAAAGTATTGTATGTAGGATGCTACAGAGATGGCACAGGATGGGGACAAGCAGCAATAGATTATATCCTTTCTATGGATGCAGCTGGCATAGATGTAATTCCCAGACCAATCAAACTAAATCAAAGAAGGTATATTCCGCCTAAAAGAATACTAGAGCTTGAGAAAAAAAGCACCAGTGGCGCAGATGTTTGCATCCAGCATACACTTCCTCAATATATGGAATACACAAATAAGTTTAAGAAAAACATAGCGCTCTACGCTACTGAAACTAGCGACTTCAAACAATCTACATGGTCTAGAAAAATAAACATGATGGATGAAGCATGGGTTATAAATAACCAGATGGTTCAAGCCTCAAAAGATAGTGGAGTGACAATTCCAATCAAGGTTGTTCCTCACGCCACGAATATAGACAAGTTTAAAAGACCCTACAAAAAAATAGAAATACCAAATGCTGGAACTGAGTTTACTTTTTACACCATAGCAGACTTGAATCACAGGAAAAACCTAGAGGCTTTCATTAGAGCTTTTCATACTGAATTTGATCCTTCTGAACCAGTATCCATACTAATAAAAACTTCTGCTCATGGGTTAGAAGCAGAAAAAACCGCTGAGATAGTTAAGAATCTTTGCGATGAGGTAAAGGTCGGGATAAAAAAGTTTGCTAATCAATCCCAATATAAAGAAGATTTTATAATTGCTGATTTTATTAGTGATGAAGATATTTGCGCTCTGCATCATAGCCTAGATTGCTTCGTTACTCCGAGCTATGGAGAGGCTTGGTGTATACCCGCATTTGACGCAATGGCATTTGGAAACACTCCTATATGCACTAATATAGGCGGTATGTCAGACTTTATAGGTCATGCTGGATTCTTAATTGAAGGAAGGCAAGAGCCTGTCAAGAAAATGACCAACACTTTCCAAAATATTTTTACAGGAAAAGAATCTTGGTGTTCTATAGACGAATTAGAACTCAGAAGAGTCATGAGGCATGTCTACGAGAATAGAGATTCGTTAGACGAAATGAGGAAAAAGGGTCTAGAGCAGGCTAAAGAATATAGCCATGAAAAGATTGGCAACTTAATTAAAGGATTGTTAAATGATTAGTCCGATTCAATCAATAATAAGATCTGCCACTAGAACAAGCGAAGAAAAGCTAAACATACTTACCTTTCCAACGCACGAAAGATATGAAAGTATGCTTTGCAAAACTGGCCATAACTTCTACTCTTATAGAGCTGAAGGCATAAAAGACTGGAACGAGACTTATGCTAAATTGCCAGACAATTATATTTTGCTAGATCCTTCAATGGGTGAAAAACAAATACCAGAGTATGTAGACTTTGATTTGGTATTGTCTCAAAATAAGTTTGGTCAATTTCAAATAGCACAAGCTGTTGCTGAAAGATTTCATCTTCCTTTAGTTAGTCTTGAGCATACACTCCCAGTTCCTCAGTGGGGAGATGACATGCTGCGACAGCTTGGAGAGATGAGAGGTGATGTCAACCTATTCATATCTGAGTTTAGTCTTAATGCTTGGCGTTGGAAAAACATGGATGACACCATAGTGCTTACTCATGGTATTGATACTGATCTATTTGACTATTCTGATCGAGAAAGAAGTGATGAGATACTTTCTGTTGTCAATGACTGGATAAACAGAGATTGGTGCTGTGGTTTTGGTATATGGCAAGAAGTAATACAAGGATTGCCTTACAAGGTGGTTGGCGACACACCGGGCTTATCTAAGCCAGCTGCTTCAACAGAAGAGCTTGTCGCCACCTACCAAAACAGCAGGATATTCTTAAATACATCAACAATATCTCCAGTTCCTACTGCGCTTATGGAGGCTATGTCTTGTGGTTGTGCAGTGGTCAGCACTGCTACTTGTATGATACCTGAGATCATAAAGAATGGAGAAAATGGTTTTATAACCAATGACCCAAATGAAATGAAAGAGTATCTAGTCCAGCTTCTCAATGATGAGGATATGGCTGTAGAAATGGGCAAAAAAGCTCGACAAACTATATTAGAAAATTACTCTGTTGATAAATTTGTAAATAAGTGGAACAGAGTTCTAGACCTTGGCGCTAGAAAGTTTTATAGAGGTTAAAATGAAAATAAGAATAACTGTGGGTGATGACCAAAAATTAAATGGTTATCTAAATGTAGACCCTATCTCTAAGTTTGATGATGTTGCTATAGACATAAGAAACTTAGATGAAGTTGCTGAAGACTCAGAGTGCAATGAAATTTTAGCGGATGATGTAATCGGCTTTCTTGAAAGGTCGGATAGTCTTCAAGCGATGTCTAATTGGATAAAGAAGCTAAGGAAAAACGGCAAAATAATTATAACAGCCGTAGATGCTCACATTGTTTCAGGTCTTTTTTACAGTGGCCAAATAGACTTAGAAACATTCAATAAACTTTTGCATGGGAATTTGTCCGCACCTTGGGACATTAGACTGAGCAATACAACCATAGAAGACGTTTCAAATTTCTTAATTTCTAGAGGTCTGGTTGTGACTAAAAAAAGACAGAATGGTACAAAAATAATTATAGAGGCGCAGAGGAATTAAAATGTCAGAAAATTACTTGAATCCAAATTTTGAAGCACCAAAAGAACAGCAAAGCAGAGACGTTCTCTATACAAACTGTGATGGATGTATCTTTTTTGAAGAACACGAAAAAAACTATAGTTGTAAGCTAGGTCGCATAAAGAAATACTCTGAGCTTGGCTACAAAAAATTTGAAGTCTCAGAAGCAGACGATAAGACTCATTTAGAAATAGATGGAGTTTTATGTTCAGCAAAAAGAACAGAAATATGGGAAATATCCAAATTAGGTGAAGATCTTGAAGCAGCCCTATACAAAGAATTAAATCCAAAAGTTGGTTTTTTCATTATTGTTGGAGAAACGCTAGATGGTATCGAGAAAACAATACAATCAGCTCTTAACCAAGAAGATTTCAAACCGAAGCACATTATGTTTTGCTCTAAGGGTTTAGTTCCAATAACAGACTTGATCGACGTAGCTTCTTCTATTCTTGGCGATAAAGATATACCATTTAAGGTAAAGGCTATGACTCACTTGGTTGAAACAGACTTTGAGTTTATAGATAAGTTTTTCATAAATTCTAAAAATGGCTACTCGACATTCATCGAATCAGGAAGAGAGTTTAAATCCGACCTAATAAAAACTCTAACAAAAGCCACTCAGGAAGATATGAAAAATGTAGCTTTGATTCAAGGATACGATGGAATAAATGGATACACCTATCAAGGTATGACCTATAAGTTTCTGTTTGGCAACCGAGGAGAATCTTGCGAAGACAAGATTAAGTTTGGACAGGAATACGATAATCTACCAAAAAATAGGAAACTCTTATGGAAGTGGGAGGAGCTGCAATGAGTCTATCTAAAGTAACTGTTTTGCTGGCGAACTATAACGATGAAGAGTATATTGGTGCTGCAATACAAAGCTGTTTAGACCAAGATTATCCCGGTCAAATAACAATTTGCATAATAGATGACGGTTCAGAAGATAAGTCTTGGAATGTTATAAGTTCTTTCTTTGAAGAACCATTTGAAACTCAAACTTCTGCTGGTATTGTATTAGAAGATAGGATGAGTTGTGGAAAGTTTGGCAGAACGTCTCTTATAGCTATTAGCTCTACTAATCATGGCCCAAGCGAAGCTAGGAACATTGGAATAAATTACACTATAGATAGAACAGATGCTTTTGTGGTGTTGGACTCAGATGATGAAATGTACGAGAACAAAATTTCTAGCCTAGTTTCTGTCTTTGAACAAGGCAATGGAATGGTTGGCGTTGTTTATGGTGACTACGATGTCTTACACACCTCGTCTGAAAAAATTATAAGAGAATATAAAGAGCCATACAGCCGAAGAAGACTAGTTCAAGAGTGTATTGTTCATAGCGGTTCTCTTATTTCAAAGAAAGCTCTAGTTGATGTGATAGAAGAAACTGGCTATTACGATAGAGAAATGAGAACTTGCGAAGACTATGATTTATGGATGAGGATTAGCGAGAAATATATTATAGCTCATGTACCTAAATCATTAACAAAAGTAAGAGTTACAGGAGACAACTCTTCTTTCATTGTCAATAACGATGTCTGGCAGAAAAACTGGATCAGAGTTATGGAAAAAATGCAGACGCGATTAAATGGGTAATAGATTTACTTCTACAACAAGAGAAACTGGAGCGGGTTTAACAGAAAATAACCCTTTGACAGTTATCATACCTGTGGCGGGAATGGGTTACAGGATGAAATCTTATGGGCCTAAGTGTTTATTAAAGGCAAATCAACAGCAAACAATTCTGCAAAAAACTATAAAAAATATTGAGTCAGAGTATCCATTTTCAGACATTATTGTTGTCGCTGGCTTTGAAGCAGACAAGATAATAAACGCCTTGCCTCATAAAATAAGAGTCGTAGAAAACCAAAATTATGAAGAGACGAACATAGTCGAAAGCATAAGGCTTGGAATAAATGCCTCTAAGCACGAAAATGCTTTAATAATATACGGAGACTTAATTTTCAACGTATATTCAATAAGGAAGGTTACAAGAGAAGGTACTTGTGTAGTTGTTGATTCCAAATCCAGATTCAAAGAAGAAGAAATAGGTGTAACTATTGCCCAAGGACATGCGACTGTATTTGCTTATGGGCTTGAGGACAAATGGTCTCAAATAGCATTTTTTCAAAAACAAGACTTTCTAGAACTTAAAAAGCTTTGCTCGGACAAAAAAAAGAACAAACTATATCCTTTTGAAATCTTTAACATAATGATTGCGAATGGCTGTAAAATAAAAGCGATTGAGCCAAAGGGTATGCTAATAAAAGAAATAGACTCACTGAAAGATTTAGGATGAGAATATTAATTTCTACAGATGGCCCTCATGCGCATCTATATATTAGACAAGCTTGGGGAAAAGTGTTTTCTCAAATGGGACATCAGGTTTCTTTTTGGGATATAAATACAAAAAGCGTTTTTGATGCTTTTGACGAGTTTGAGCCTGATGTTTTTATGGGGCAAACATATAACATATCCAAAGGATTAATTAAGTGTATTAAAGAAAGACCTCATTTAAAGGTTGTAATGCGTGCGTCAGATTGGGGCGACATGCAAGGCGATATTGACTTGGAAAAATATCCAATACTAGTGGCTCAGGAAGAAGAAAAAAGAATGCTTGAGCAGCTAAAAAAAGAGACAGGAAAGCCTGACTTTGTACACAATCACTATACACAGAAGTGGATAGACGTAACTCATAACAAATGGAAAGACATTGGAATAAAACCTGTTTCTTTGATACATGCGGCTGACATCTTTGACTTTCACTCTAAGCCACAACTAGAAGTATTACAGTGCGATATTGGTTTTGTTGGCGGATATTGGCCATACAAGTCAAGAACTCTTGATCCATATATAGTCGATCTTTGTCATCCAGTTGGTAAATACAAAATAAAAATATTTGGGTCTAACTGGCCTGTGGCACAACATCATGGCGTTATAGCTACGGAGAATATGTCATCGCTATTTTCTTCAGCTACAATATGCCCTAATGTTAGCGAAGCTCATTCTCAAGATTTTGGTTATGACATAATTGAAAGACCGTTCAAAGTCTTGTCTAGTGGAGGTTTTTGCATATCCGATTATGTTGAATCAATGGCTGAAGAAGTATTCAACAACGGAGAAATGGTTTTTGCTAAGACTCCTAAAGAGTTCAAAGAAAAAATAGATTATTACATAAATAATCCTGACGAAAGAATTGAGTATATGAAAAAGGGTTATGAGTCGGTAATGAGAAATCATACATACTTTGAAAGAGTTTCTGATATATTCAAAAACTTAGGAATGAATGAAGAATCAGAAAGATGTCTAGAAGTAAAATCAAATATGTTCGGAGGGTAATATGTCCACTATCATTACTGGCGGGACTGGCTTTGTAGGAAGGCATCTCGCAAGGAAATTAAAAGAAAACGCAAACATCTTTGGCAAGATAATAAATGTAAGCCGAAGTGGAGTTCAAGCGAGTTGTTTTGACGCTAGCTATAAAGTAGATCTTGGAACACAAGAAAACTCAACATTTGGGATGCTTAAGTTTGTGCTAGATAAACACAAACCAAACTATATATTCCATTTAGCCAGCAAAGCCACTGTCAAAATGGACGGACTCGATGCTTTTAATATTTTGAATGACAATATTCTAAGTACACAAAAAATTTGCGAATGGTCTCCAAAGGGATGTAAAGTTGTTCTGGCTTCAACTGTGATTGTGTATGGAGATTGGATCTTTTCTGACGACTCAAAAGACGAATATGATGAGACAGACAGAACAGAGCCTACTTCAATATACGGCATGACAAAAAGAGCTTCAGAAAGCATACTTCGATACCATACAAGCACAGGAAAAATACAAGGCGTATCTGCAAGAATGTGCGCAACTGTAGGTAGCGGTCTGACACATGGTGTAGTATATGACTTCATAAGAAAGATAAAAGAGAATCCAGTACTAGAAGCCATAGGGAGTTATCCCGGATCTACTAAGCCTTACATGCACGTTGATGACTTAACCACAGCTCTAACTCTCCTAGCTTTGAAACAAGGTATTTCAGGAGAATACAACTTAGTACCTGACGACAAGATAAATATAGAGCAAGTAGGCAAAGCTGTAATGGAAGGTCTTGGTACAGAAAAAGAAATAAAATGGCTTGGAGAAGCGGCTAACTGGAGCGGAGATAACAGACTTATATCTGTTTCTAATCAAAAGCTCAAAAGTATTGGTTGGAAACCAAAATATAGTTCATCTGAAGCTATAGTAAAAGCAGTAAAGGAAATGACATGCTAAAAACAAAAGTTTTATTTGCGCCATTAATGCCAAATGAATTACCAGCTAGTATGGCTTCTGATTATCAGTCGGATACTGTATTTCATGGACTAGTAAAACTTTTAGGCAAGAACGTTCATACACCTTTTGACATGTGGTGGCATCATAAAGATGAAAAGGATAAACATCCTGAAAAATTTTCCGAGATATGGGGAAAGTCTTTTACTATATATGGTTTATTAGATAGAGATGAGTATACAAAGATAGGATCTGCGACCAATGATCGTTATGATGCTGTTGTTATCCCCATACATCACACTGTTAATAAGCAGGAGCAGCTTGTTGGCAACGCTATTGACTACTATTTAGGTAGGGGTTACGAAAATAAACAGATTATTGTCATTGATGGTTGGGACAGACCTTTTATTATGAAATCTGTTTTGGACAGGTGTACCTACTACAAAAGAGAACTTCAGGACGATGATGATCGAATAAATCCAATACGCTTCTCTTTTCCTGAAGAGAAAATACAAAACATTGATGACTCAAATAGAACAAGAGCTTTTGCTCCTCTTATTCCTGTTAATCAATCAATAGATCCTAGTTATATGCAAACATATGTATATGACACAGAAGAGTCTTATTACAAAATGTATCAAGAATCTCTTTTTGGTCTTACTTCTTGTAAAGGCGGCTGGGATACTCTTAGGCATTATGAAATAATTGCAAATGGTTGTTTTCCTTTCTTTGTAGATTTGGAAGAGTGTCCACCAAGGACATTAGCAGGACTTCCAAAGTTTTCTTTAATAACAGGCAGAAATAATCTTGGAGGTATACCAAACTTAAAAGAAGGTGTTTGGGAAGGCAAACCTTTGAAGAACTGTTCTGAAATAGTTATGGATAATCCGGGAAGCTTAAATAAACAATTTTCTCTTACCAAATGGAAGAAATCTAGGGATTATGTTTACAATTGGTTAAAAAACAAAGGGACAACAAAGCATATGGCTTCTGAAATTTTAGGAAAAATATAATGCTAAATATAAAAAATGCATTCTGCCTGTGTTTGGACAAGAGGCAGGAACACTGGGAAGAGCTAAGACTTCAATGCGAGTCAAAAGGAATAAAGTTCAATCCATATATTGTTGGCGATGGAGAAATACTCCCTCCTGAAATGTACGACAGAATTGATACACCCATAACAGATGAGCAGCTAAGACAATGGGGTTATGGCGGAAACAATAATGATGGCAATGAGTTAATCAGAAAAAAGAAAAACGGTCATTACAATGCGTTTAGATCGCATCAGCAAATGGCAAAAATGGCTCTGGAGACAAATGATGAATATGTGCTATTTTTAGAAGATGACGCATATTTTACTGAGAGATATGACGCCGTTTTAGAATCTATAGAACATCAACTAAAACATTTAACTTGGGATGTTATTTACTTTGCTTGGTGGATTGGCAATGAAGGTGACAATTTTAACAACTCAATAGAAAAAATGTGGAATGAACACAAAAAGGGCGGATTGCAAATGACTCAAAGAGTTGGAGGCTTGCATGGTGCGGTATTAAATAGAAAAGTGCTAGACATTATTACTAGACTAGACGCTACTAATCCAATAGATGCTCAACTATCAAAGTACTTTCATAACAAAATGAGGTCTTTTGTTGTGCTTCCAAAAATTATCCACGATAAAGGTATATTTAGCAACTGCGAACAAAGCACTTTAGAAAGACATAAATTGTAGTAGCATATTTCTACAAAAATGGTTATTATATAGCTGTATAGTTTACCACGAACAAATAGGAGTTCTCATGACAAAGATTCTTGTAACTGGCGGTGGAGGTTATGTAGGCAACGTTCTTTGCCGACATCTATTAGACAATGGATACCAAGTGAAATGCATCGACAATTTTCATAAAGGGCAATGCGATGCAATAATCCCGCTAGCAACAAATCCTAACTTTGAGTTTGAGTATGGAGACGTTACTGTACTAGACCAGATGAAGGAGGCTGTTCATGGATGCGACGCTATTATTCACCTTGCTGCTATTGTTGGCTTTCCGGCTTGCAAATCCCAACCCGCTTTGGCGACGGCGGTAAATGTAGAAGGCACTAGAAACATGCTTTTTGCAAGAGAGGCTTACAATCCAAAAATGCCTTTCGTTTATGCGTCCACAGGCAGCGTGTATGGCAAAGTAGAAGACCTATGCACAGAAGAGTCCCCTCTGAACGCTGTGTCTCTTTACGGAGTGAATAAGAGAGTGGCAGAAGAAATGGTTGCTACTCAAGACAACACCGTATCTTTTCGCTTTGCTACTGGGTTTGGTGTTAGCCCATGTATGCGGGTGAATCTGCTCGTGAACGATTTCGTATATCAAGCTATCACAAATAAGATACTAACTATTTTTCAGGCAGATTTTCGTCGTACTTTTATTCATGTTAGGGATATGGCCAAAGCGTTTACCATGGGATTTGAGAACATGGGAAATTGGAAGCATAAGGTTTACAACTGCGGAGCCAATCATCTTAACTGGACTAAACGAGAACTTGCAGAGTATGTAAAAGAGCATACTGGCTGTTTTGTTCACTATGAAGAAATCGGGACTGATGCAGATCAGAGAGACTACGAAGTTAGTTACGACAAACTACAAGACGAAGGATTCTCTTGCGACGTTGATATGCAAACTGGAATCCAAGAACTCATTAAAGTAGCACCTCTATTACAGATAAGGCATCAATACGCATGACATTCAAAAGTGAGTTTTATATAAACAAGATAAATGAATACGAAAGAGAAGTTGGCGTAGAGATTGGAGTTCGGGATGCTTTTAGCAGCAACGAAGTCATTAGTAGAACTACTATAAAAAAACTTTATGGGATAGATATCGCTGATTCTGGAAATGGAAGAAAGCTAGAAGAAGAGACTGAAGGTAGATACACCTTTATTCAAGGTAAAAGTCCTGACATGTCAGACATGTTTAATGACGATTCTCTCGACTTTGTTTTCGTTGATGGAGACCACAGCTATGAAGGATGCAAAGCAGACATAGAAGCTTGGTGGCCTAAATTAAAAAAGGGCGGCATAATGTCAGGCGATGACTATGGGCATACGTACAATCCGGCTGAAGGCAAGTATGGGGTCGTTGAAGCAGTAGAAGAATTCGCAAAAGAAAACAACTTAAAATGCACAGTCTTTTACAACGATCATATAGCAGAAACAAAAGAAGAAAGAGATTTCATAGCTGAAAAAGTAGGCTACTTAATAGAGTTATGCCACACTAAGAAAAAAAGAGAATATGAAGTCCCCGAATTAGACATAAGTTACGACACTATAATATTACCTCCTTTATGGTTGTTAGAAAAATGATAGAAATAAAAGATTCTAAAATTCTTGTTACTGGCGGAGAAGGGTTCTTAGGAACCGCGATTTGTAAAAACATACGAGACAAAGGTGGTCATCCAATCATTTTGCAGCACAGCAAAGTGAATATGAATGACCTCCAAGCTTTGATTATGTTCATCAATGATGTAAAGCCAGACTACTGTATCCATGCTGCGGGTTACAATGGCGGCATAGAATTTAATAGAATGTATCCAGCAGACATCTTATATTCAAATACTGTAATGGGTTTGAATCTACATCATGCTTGTGAATATCTGGGCGTTAAAAAAGTACTGTCGATTATGACATCTTGCGCTTATCCAGATACCGGCATGGAAATCCTAAAAGAAGAAACCTTTTGGAACGGACAGCCAAACAAAACTATTAGAGCGCACGGTATAGCTAAAAGAAATTTACAAGCCGCAGCAGAAGCCTACAACGATCAATATGAACTAAATGCTTCTACTGTTTGTGTAACGAATTTATATGGACCACATGACACTTTTAATTTAATTAGAACAAAGGTTGTTGGTGCATTAGTACGAAAATTTGCAGAAGCCGTTATTGAAGAAGAGGACAAAGTAGAATGCTGGGGTACTGGCGCGCCTATGAGAGAGTTTATGTACGTAGACGATGCGGCGGAAGCCATAGTTCAAGCATTACAAAACTACGACGACCCAACTCAGCCGCTGAACATAGGGACAGGAAAAGACATCAGCATAAAGCAACTTGTTGAGTATATTGTTTCTGCTGTCGGCTACAAAGGGGAAGTATTTTGGAATACCGAAAAACCAGACGGGCAAATGAAAAAACTCTTAGATACTTTAAGAATGGCTCAATATATTAACATTGAACCAATTGAAGTTGAAGAGGGAATAAAGAAAACTGTCGATTGGTATATTGCAAATAAAGAAGCAGCAGATGCAAAGAAATAAACAGATAGGTTTTATTGTAGAAGACTTAACATCAAGTCAGCTATCTTTTAATCTAATAAAAAACCTAAACGACTTTTTAGAAGATAGCGATGTTGATTGCGTAGTCTTTTTTGAGAATGCAGGATCTCCTGTAGTGAATCCTAATTTTTCGATTATGTCTATAAACGAAATATGGAATTTTGATGGCGATTTGATTGCAACTAGCATGTCCACAGCTTTGAGGCTAAGTAAAACATTTTCACCAAACAGAAAGTTTTACTATGTTTGGGACCTAGAATGGCTTAGAAGACATGGAAAAACTTTCGAGTATAACGTTCAAGCTTTTAGGCAGAATGACTGTCAGCTTATTTCTAGAAGCTTAGAACATTCAAAAGCTATAGAAAATTACTGTAATAAACCAGTAAAATACATAGTAGAGGATTTTAATATAAAAAAGATAATGGAGATAGTAAATGAGTAGCGCATTCATAAATAAGTACAAAGAATATCTGATTGACCAATATGTCAATGAAAAAAAGAGTACTTATGAAATAGCCCAAGAACTTAAAACTTACCCTAACAAAGTAAGAAGAGCATTGAACACTCTTGGTGTTTCTCTTAGAGATAAAAGCTCTGCTCAGACCGTAGCTATTGAAAACGGAAGACACGAACATCCCACAAAAGGCAAAACCAGAACTGATGCTGAAAAAATTGCAATCAGCAACGGAATGTCTAATTACTGGGACAACATGGAAGAAGAAGAAAGAAACAGAAGATCAGAACTTTCCAAGAAGCAATGGGAAGAAATGTCTGAAGAAGATAAAGCAAACCTCAGAAAGCTTGCTGCCGAAGCCGTGAGAAAAGCGTCGAAAGAAGGCTCAAAGATTGAAAAATTTATCCATAGCGGGTTGACTGATCTTGGCTACGATGTTATCTTTCATAAGAAGGGATTGGTTTCTAATGACAAACTCGAAGTTGACCTGTTTCTTCCTGCATTAAATGTGGCAATCGAAATTGATGGGCCTGCTCATTTTCTACCTATTTGGGGTCAAGAGAGCCTTGATAAGCACATCAGAGCAGACGCACAAAAAAGTGGTTTGCTAATAAATCGTGGCTTTGTTGTTCTTCGGGTTAAGAACATAATTAGAAACCTATCGCAAAAAAATATGCGAGATGCGCTAGAAGCAATCGTAGAACAAATCAGAAAAATTGAAAAGAAGTTTCCACCGGCAAACAAAAGACTTATAGAGATTGAGACCTAATGTACGAAAAATACACTATTAAAGAGCTAAAAGAGATTTTAGCAGAACACAATTGCGCTGTTCCTAATGGAGCAAAGAAAGCAGATTTAATTGAATTATTGGAGGCTGTTATGGCTAAAGACGAAGACTTTGTAACTATGCAAATTGATAATGAACTTGATATTTTTGATGAAGCTGCTGAAGAAGCTGAACCTGTAGTCATCGAAGAAAATCTACAAAAAAAAGAAACCAATAGACCATCAATGTTTAGCGATGAATGGAATGAGTATGTAATGGCTCACTTTCATAATAATGAACTGATTGATGGCAATCCTATTTGTGCAGGGTTAAGACGAGTTGCTGAATTATTACTAGGTGATATTATTCATTCTGGCCCAGAACAAGTTTTTCCCGCTACTGATGGCCTAGCTCCTGATAGAGCCACTGTAGTATTCAAAGTCGTATTCGACTGGATGAACTCAGGACAGAATAGAACATTCATGGAGGTAGCAGATGTGTGGCATGGTAATACTGATGATCTCTTTTGCGCTCATCCTGTCGCTACTGCTAGCACGAGGGCTGAAGGGAGAGCTTTAAGAAAAGCTTTGAAGATACGATGCCTTGCCGCCGAAGAGCTAGCCAAAAAAGACATTGTTGGGATTGTTAAAGAGTCAGTAAAGAAAACTCCAACATCTGGAGATTATGAACCGACTCAAAATATCAGCACTCAACAAGTACAGTTTATTGATACAAAGTGCAAGCAGCTCGATGTAGATGCTTTTGCTTTTATTAATATGGGTAATGGTTCTTATTCAAGCGTTGGCGAAGTCACTAAAGACAGCGCTAAAAAAATGATTAAAGTCTTGAACAATTACCAGAATAATCAGGCGGATATACCGCAAAACATTAGAGGCTATAAACATGGCTGGAGAGAGTAAATGAAAGTAAATTATAGATCAGGCAAAATTAGCGTAGAGATTGAAGCAGAAACTCAAGTAGATCTGTTTCAGAAGTTAGCAAGCTTTCAAGAAATTTTTGGCGAAGCTACCTGCGGCAAATGCGGTAGTGACAACGTTCGATTTCAAACAAGAAATGTTGATGACAATCTATACTACGAATTAAGGTGTCTAGATTGTGGAGCAAAGCTCGCATTTGGCGTTATGAAGAAAGGTGGCAGACTGTTTCCTAAGCGTAAAGACAAAGATGGAAATTGGCTACCTAATGGCGGATGGGTTAAATGGAATCCAGAAACTAAGAAGGAAGAATAATGATACCATACGAAGCTAAAATTGGCCCGTCAGGGAAGCCTCCTAGATACTTCAGAGACGCTTTGTATGCGTCTTTGGTGCATCTTAAACCAAAGTATTGCCTTGAGATAGGAACGCATCTAGGGCAATCGACAGCGGTATTTCAGCAGTATTTTGATGAGTACCAGCCTGACGGCCTTGTTGTCACTGTTGACATCACAAAGCTCGTAAACATTGACTCTAAAAATGTTAAACAGGTAATCGTTCACCCTCATGTATCCAACTCAGGAGACCATCACAGGGTGGACGAGAACTTGTTGACTCATGACACAGACTCAGTAAAGATGAACACTGATCTAATAAAAGAGGCAATCAGGAATTATCCTAGTCTCTTGTTTGATTTTTGTTTCCTAGACGGAGACCACCAAATGCAGTCCGTGATAAATGACTTTGAAATATCTCGAAATGTGTTAGGTGGTAGTCAATACATTCTTCTTGATGACACAGAAGAAGAGCATCATGATTCAAAAAGAGCTTATGAAGAGATAGTAAACAGCGGTTCTCACAATGTTTATGACTTCTCTAAAGAGTGGGGAAAGTATTGTGGGTGCGCTCTTGTTTGGAATAAGAACGAACCAATGCAAGACATTCCTTTTTGAGCTTCGGATAGTGAATGTATAACCATACAGAATTTAAGCTCAATAAAAAAGCCCCTGAAGACAGGGGCTTTTGCTTTTTACAGATACTCTAGTTCGACATATAAGCCGTATTGAGTTTTACTTCCTATACTGTCAGGGGAAGCAGTGATTCCAACATACCAGTCATGTTGGTAATATTGGCCAGTATTTGCAGATCCATTACCTGCATACAAACCACTTGGGCCGGGCGATTGTGCTAAAGGAACAAAGACTCCACTACCACCAACAGTGTTAGTTCCTGCTGGTAATCTAGAGCTTGGGTTAGCGGAGGCGTTATAAGTGCCTTGAGCGTCACTACCTGTATGGGTTGAACTACCAAACCATGTACTATCTCCAGAACCTTCTACACTATATGAATTAGAAGGATGAAGAAGTTCGCAAACTCTGGTGATTACACCACTAGCAGGATGGTCTTTGTTTACTCTATCAAAGATTCTCAGCTTGCAATTCTGAGTTCTAACTGCACTATCATTGCTGAAACGTATGTTTAAAGTTGCTTTTTCATTTGGAATGTAAAGCAGTCCAGTCGCTGGAACAACTCCAGCAGCAAAAGCTTTAGTGTCTGTCGAATATTTCACGTTATTTCCAGCACCACCATTGTTAGTACCATTACCATCTGTAATAAATGTGGTGTCTTGGAAGTTATTAATTTGTACTGATTGACCAAAAGAGCCGCCAAAAAACCCTAATCCAGAACCGGATAGGTTATTAATAGCAGTACTTCCGGCAAGAAAGCTGATTGAAGCCATATTAAAATCTCCTTAGAGTTCATTTTCTATAATATTATACACCATTACTCAAAAAACCCTTTTGTTTTGGTTGGGGGTTCTGCTCCTTCATAAGGGAACATCCGATTAAGTTTAGCCTGTCTTTCTGAACATCCACAATCTTTATTGAATGCTCCAAAAACAGTCTTAACAGCCTTCTTTATTCCAGTAGCTTTTGTTATTTTTGCTATGGTATCTCCTAATCCTCTTGATTTCTTGGGTATCTCAGGATCTCCCATGAAGAATCCACTTTTCTCTAATGGAACTTTATTATGCTCTTGAACAAAAAATCCTTCTTTTTCCGCAGCTTTTGGATGAATAGCACCTCTTTCAACAGCAATTCTATTTAGTGGATCTTGCATTGGCCCTTCTCCCTTTTCCCACATTTCAAAATAATGGGCGTTTGTTCTGCATAAATTATGCAAAGAAGGGCTTTTCAAACATTGATGTCTGTCACAAAATATGCCAGTTTTTCCTTCTAGCTTACACTGACAAGGAGTTATTGCTGGAGGATTGTACTGCTCTCCATCGTTCTTGATATTTGTATTAGAGAAAACCCTATGTTGCCTTTTCCTTGGATATTTGGCTAAAGGATTGTCATCTTCATTTTCAAAAAATCCTGACATTATTTCACCTTACTCATGTATGTTTACATGCATTAGAGCGTCTCCTTGGATACCAAAGACAAGCTCTAAGTCTTCTAAATGTGGTCCTTCGTAGTGATTAAAGCACTTGTGTGGACATTGATAGTAACTAACTGGCCCTTTATCATTGCAACATATTGATGGGAAGTTTAGATAGAAGTCCATATTTACAGGCTTATCACTATTTGCCTGTCTACAGTTATTAACTGGTGGAGGATAGCCAATTAATATATCAAATGATCCACCATGCCTACTCCATACTGCTCTCCAGTTAGGGTCTGCATACTTATTATACTTCTCATTTTCAGCTTGTGGTGCATAAATAACACCTTTAAAGTTTCTAGGAGCAAGACCAATTCCTACTTCATGACCCATTGTTATTGCTTCAGGAGATGAAAGAGAAGCAAAATCTTCATACTTTGTGATAAGATTTAGTTTGTTTTCATCTTTACTATTTGCAACAACTTCACCAAGATACTTTATGTTTCCTTTTAGTAACTCTGTGCATTCCTCTGGAACTCTTGCAGTTATTTGATTTCCAGCATCATCAAAACATCTAAATGCATTTATTATTTGAGTATCAATAGTAGACCCAAAACTTTGTGCAACTTCTGCGCATTCAGATTTTGTATGACTAGTAACTGGCCCTATAAATACTCCATCAACTTCGCAGTCCGATTGTATGACAGATTTTTCTACTATTACTCCATCTACCAAGTATACACATGTTCCCGGCTGATCAGCACTAACATCTCTACACTCTTTAAATCTTCTTATTGTTTGACACGAATCACTTATATCGCAAAGTTGTGCAACTTCTAAACTACCTGCCGAAAAGTTAGGAGCATAGTTGTCAAAATATTGCTCAAGTATTGGATTTTTGTCCATGGTGGTCAAATCAACACACTCGCCAAAGTGTTCAGACCAATGAGCATCTCTAATAGAATTACATTCGTCTTTGTCAGTGATAGAAGTTACAGCTTTGTGTTGACCTGCAAAACCAGCATCCGTAGTTACTTGTTTTTCTTTTTGGCTTAGGTCGTATTCCCAATCACTTCCATCTCCAAATCTAGGAGTGGCTTTGTTTGATGACAGGTTAGATCTTAATTTGCTAGCATCGTGTACAAACAGCTCTAACTCATCATGCAAAGCAAACTTGGTTTTTGCTGTTACTGGAGTCCACCAGAGCCATCCATTGTCTTCGCAATCTTGTTGTGTAGTATATTCAGCGTTTTGACACCCTCTTGTTCTTACTACATAATTGCCATCAGCTGGGCCTAAAGGACAACGCATTTCCCTCTGCTCTTTGCCTTCGCTATCCTTGTACGTAATTTCTACACACTCATGACATTGGCCTTCAGGATTGTCATCACTAGGAGGATCACAGGCGTGCTGAGTATAAAATCCATTTAACCTACATCCAACAGGACAGCCCTCTACAAAGAAATTCTCCGTTCCGCCTACTCCTCCATCAGCAGTAATAGCTAAAGGCGTAGCATTTAAAGGATCTTTATATAAACCAGCACCATCTTGAGCGTCATTTCTTTTTCCTATTACCCATTCTCCACCAAAAATTGTTTCGCATAGGTATTGGTCTCCGTCCATGCCTAAAGCGCTTTCTGGATCTCCAGTATCTTCATATAGCTGAACCCAAGTTCCATTAGGAGTAAAGACTACTTCTCCATACGGAGTTAGACTATTATTTCCGGGATGACAATCTCCCTTCTTGGTTATAGGATTTCCACTAAAATCAAACAAAGATGCGTTCGTTAGTCTATCTTGACATGTTCCTTCAGTAGTACATTCATTTATATCTAACCCACTCACGTTATTTCCGATTGGAGAGTCAGCACAGTATCCCATTCTTACGCCTTTGCAGGTCGCTGGATAAACAACACTACCACTAATGATCACTTTTTCTGCGTCAGACAAATCGTGGTCATATTCTGTTGTTACTTCTGTGTGAGAAAAATATGGTATCCAAAGATGTCCAGCACCTAAACAAGCTGTTTCAGTTTTGTACCTGCCGCTTGTGCAGTGATATTGATCTGAGTAAACGTTCTCAAACTCGTTAATCATTACTGGTTCAACTGGCATTATTTTTGGTATTGGAGTCGTAGTATCTCCTGTTTGCACCTCGTCAAACTCAAACATTCTATTTAAGTTATCTACAGTTGGTAGAGGCCCAATTCTTCCCGGCTGTGTTATGGAGCCTGTAGGGTCTTTTCTTAGGCTCTCAGTATTCATAGGAGACATGTTTTTGCCTCTTGGGAACATAGTCTGATCGCCAGTGCTAGAATGTATTTGATGATCAACAGGCCAAGGCTTAAGACCGTAAGGCTGAGCTAGATCTAATCTTTGCATCATCCTCATGTCATCAAATTCAGTAGCGTTTACAAGATTTCCAGAAGAATCATAATTAGTTCTATCAAATATTCTTAGATGTCTATTCTTTCTTGGATTCTTACTTAATAGCTTGGAAACATCTCCTACTCTTATTTCCATGTACTGACCCGCACCACGACCTCTATCACCATTGGCATCTGCTAAATTATCACCTCTAGGAATGTCATTTAACAGAACAGTACCTCCAGCAGGGAGATATGGATTTCTTGGCATATTGTTTCTTTGATAGCTATCAAGCGTATCAGTTTCTGCATCTTGCAGTTCCGCTAACCCAATGCCTACAGGACTTCCAGCTTCGTATTGACAATGCACTCCGCCAAATGTTGGAGGATACGCTTGAACGACTAATGTTCCTTCTCCAGTAACTGGATCTACATCTTTTACATACTCAACGCTGAATTGCTCTGCTGGTTTTTTAGGTAGTGGATCAAAGCCAAAAGTATTGCATATGTGACTAATATCTCCACCTGTAGAGCAAGCAACTCCTCCGCTCCAAATCGGCGCTGGGAATAACTTTCCACCAATGCTTCCAGATCTATTAGGAACATCTCTTCCAGTGTATGTGCAACAACCAGCGTCTACACATGGAGAAACTGGCCCACATTCAGTTTTGCTCATACATCTTCCAGCAAAGGCATACCTTCTTTCTAATAAAGTTGGAACGCCAGTATCTTCAAACCCATACCCAGCGATCTTGCCTTTTGATGTGCAACCAACAATGCCGTCACAAGGAGGCTGTCCAGCTATTCCAGTTTCTATGCGTCCTATTTTTAGCCCTTCACTACCATCAAAATCTGTATATACACAGTTCGTTATTTCGGCCCATATATCAATTCCATTGTTTCTGTAATTAGCTGGTCCAATAGTTCTAAATCCACCTTCTGACAAGTCGCCAGTATTGTATGCAGATATACTAGATATGGCTCCTTCACATCCCATTACCAATCTTATGAAGTGTCCATCTCTTGCTGGCGTTGGAGCTTTTGCGCCTCTAGTTATAAAAGTTCTTGGCGCGTCTATACCAGTTAGTAAGACACCTCCACCTATTCCACTATACTGTGGCATATCGCAAGCATCACAGTCAGCATTAACTGCTACTAATTCTGTAGCTCCAATTTGATATGTATGTCCTTGAGGCAAAGGATCTGGACCTGTTGGTATACATTGAGGCTCCCACTTGAATCTATGAAGACCAAGCTCGCATTGCTTCAGGCCAACATCATTCATTAGAGTCCATTCAGATCTCCAAACAACACCGTCATACTTCATAGGAACATCAACTGACCCAAGTCCGGGACATGTCTCTTGAACTGGAGCAGGAGCATTACCATAATCTAAGCAACTAGCATCAGCATCAGTTGTTATTTTTATTGCTGGACATCCAGTAGTATTTGCTGAGTTGTCATACTCTTCATTGCCATTTCCACCTTCAAGAGCGCAGCTGTCATTTCCATAGTCAGAAACAGTTGCTCCTTCATATTCCAAAGAAACTCTATTTGGATAACAAGAGCATGGATCAAACGCATAGAAATAAGCAGCAGTACCACCAACCTTTGCGCTAAAATCTTTACATGTTGCCTTCAAATTTCCTATTGTGTATTGCTGACCTAAATTGTTAAACGTACAAGGAGGCAAAATATCCTTAGCATCTTGACACGTTGGAAAATCATTATTTCCTGCGTAGTTCATCTGGTCATTGCTAAGCGCCTCACAATAAACGCTGCAACAACTTGGACCATCTTCTCCAAATGGTCCACGTTTATTTCCAGTTTGGTCATAAGTTGGAATCTTATGTTGCGAGCTTAATACTTCAGAACACTTTCGGCAGTTTGTGTGTCCTAAGACTGTTATCTTCTTTCTAAAGAACATTTGACACTCAGAGCCACCATTATGCTGTAGTGGAGCAAATGTTCCTCCCTGTTTAAGACATTCGGCTTTTCTTATAGTTAAAGCCAGAGTTTTGCCGTTTTTACTACAAGTTCCAAATGTGACATCTGTAACTTGATTTGTTTGCAGTTTTTCATATTCATCTTCGCACTCATGAACGCCAGTCAGATCGCATGGATGAAATGAATCAGAGCAACAATACCCACCATATCTTTTCTTCTTAGCTGAATTGAATCCTTGACTATCATCTGCGGTGGGAGCATCACAAGGATCCATTCCACAACCAATATAATCTAGCAACTCGCTAGGCATTCCTGTTATTGTGGCAACCAAATCTTCTGGCATAAAATGGTCACAACATACAGGGCATATACCTTTTTGTTCTATTTGAACATAATAATCATTCGCTCTTTCTTCCCATTTGAAACCCGGACCACCAAAGCCAAATCTATAAAGACTATCTATGTTTTCATTTGGTAAGTGACCTACATAACCAGCTTCTACTCCAACATCTTCATTGTTGTTCCAAAAATCCCATTCGCCTGTAAAAGGACAAGTTTTCCAATTAGTTAGACCTCCAGAATTTTGGAAAAGAGTTTCTTCAGATATAAAAGAGGCTGCATTCCAACAGTTTTTGAATGGATCATCAGAATTTAAATCAACACATTCGTTGTATCTACCTTCAATAAATGTTCCACCCTCCCAAGTAAACCCGTTGTTCTCACACTCTGTTTTGTTTTTAAGATAGTTGTGTTCATCTCCATCTTGATCAACACATACGCCTCTTTTTTCACACTCAGCTTTTTGAGCTTCAGTATCTCCCGCTCCGTGTATGTCTAAATCATTGTCTAGGTTTCCATTTTTGTCTTGACATCTATTAACGTAAACTTGATTTTTATGTTCAAGGTCGTTATCTGGATCATAGTTATAGAAGACCTTTGATATTTCATCACAATCTTCTTTTGTCATGAAAGCAAGTTTGTTTGTTTTGTATCCTTGTACAGGCAAGCAACTGCCAAAAATTGAACAGTAAAATTCTGTCTCATTTACACTAGTTAATGGATTGTCTGCTAGATTGTAGAAATTACCCCATACTCCTGCAATTGCTACTCCATTTAAAATTGCTGGACAATCTGCTGACTCGCAAGCTTTTCCTCCATTTGGCTGAGTTCCTCCGCATGTATGATCTGAATCAACAGGAGCATTTGTAACTTCTTCTCCTGTAATTAAGTTTGTTGATTTTATCCCTTCTCCTTGAGTAAGAGTAGATCCAACTGGATACTCTTCATTTTCTGCTGTTACAGTACACCATTCTCGCTTTCTTTTTTGTACAGCTGGAACACCTTGATTAGCAGGGTCTTTTCTTATCTCCCAATCAACTAAGTTAGGAGCAAGCGCAGCTCCAAAACCATAACCAAGCTCAGCATTAGTTGCGCAAACCATTTGTGAAGCATCATCATCGCATTGTTCAGTGTCTATATTGACTTTGCTATTGATTCGTCCATCTACAGGTTTTTTGTCGCAAGTATAAATATCAAAAGTGTCAAGAGTTATATTCTTAGCTACAAAGAAGTCAGCTGGAGGAGGCATCTCTCCTTGTATAATCTCTCCATAGCAAGCATAGTATTTACTATAATCACATGTTTGTTCCCATACTCCATCTCCACCTTCCCATGTTCCACCACA